>ERZ827512.1003-NODE-1003-length-31046-cov-6.108515_pt1 | contig 31046 bp, 24 predicted proteins | sample MGYA00519916_ERZ827512 | MGnify/ENA primary metagenome ERZ827512 (study PRJEB31778, sample SAMEA3449335) | human gut metagenome | biome: human gut; feature: human-associated habitat; material: faeces | place: United Kingdom | collected 2010/2012 ... | reverse complement strand
ATTTACGAGCCGGAACACCCGGAAGCCGATGAAGCCGGTTTCAGAAAAGACGTCGCGGAGGCGGTGCGCGCCCTGCGGGTGCCGGTGATAAGATATCCCGGCGGCAATTTCGTATCCGGATACCACTGGGAAGACGGTGTCGGTCCGGTTGAAAAACGCCCGGTGGTGAGAGAGCTTGCATGGCAGGCGCTTGAGCCGAACCTGGTAGGCACCGACGAATTCTGCCGGTGGTGCGGACGCGTCGGAGCTTCACCGCTTATGGCGGTCAATCTCGGCACACGCGGCGCAGAGGACGCAAAGAACCTTGTCGAATACTGCAACGCACCGGCAGGCTCGAAATATGCCGATATGCGCTGCGCAAACGGTCAGAACGAGCCTTACGGAATAAAGACGTGGTGCCTCGGAAACGAAATGGACGGCGAGTGGCAGATCGGGCACAAGACCGCGCATGAATACGGCAGGCTTGCCGCGGATGCCGCATCGATGATGAAGATGACCGACCCGGAAATAGAGCTTGTCCTCTGCGGAAGCTCCTCCCGCTCCATGCCGACGTTCCCGGAATGGGACGCCGAGGTCCTGCGTCAGGCATATAATTATGTGGATTACATTTCGCTTCACAGCTATTACGAAAACGATGACGGTGACCTCGGCTCCTTCCTTGCATCGGGAACCGACATGGAAAACTTCATTACCGGCATGATCGCCGTCTGCGACCATATAAAGCTCGAAAAGCGTTCCGGCAAAACGATGATGCTTTCGTTCGACGAATGGAACATATGGTATCATTTAAGCCGTATAAGACCGTATAAGAAATGGTCGGTCGGAGAGCCGCTGTTCGAGGATTCCTACGGAGTTGCCGACGCCGTCGCTTTCGGAGGGATGCTGAACGCTCTGCTCCGCCACTGCGACAGGGTAAAGATCGCCTGCCTTGCCCAGCTCGTAAACGTAATCGCACCGATTATGACGGTTCCGGGCGGCGGGATATACAGACAGACGACATATTATCCTTTTCTGAACGCCTCCCTGTACGGCAGAGGAACGGTCCTTGACCTGAAAACCGGCGGAGACGTTTATGAGTCAAAAAGATACGGCACCGTGCCGTATGTTGACAGCGCCGCGGTTCTTTCGGAGTCGGGAGAGGTGAGCATATTCCTCTGCAACCGCCACCTGACGGAGGAGGCCGAGGTCAGCTTCGCGCTTCAGGAATTCGGCGGGTACCTTCCGGTCGGCCACACCGTGCTTACCGGCGAGCCCGACGCGCGCAACACCGCGGAGTCGCCGGAATCGGTCGTACCTGCGGAGGGCGCACCGGTGATACGTGACGGCGACAAATGGAAAACCGTCCTTCCCGCTCTTTCGTGGAACATGGTACGGTTCGCAAAGCCTGCCGGAAAGTGAGAAAGCAATGGAGCAATTTGATTTTGGAAACCGCAAAAACGGCTTTGACAGAGACTGGCGCTTCATGCCCGACCTGCCTCCGCTCTGTGATGACTGTCACGGAAACACCGACGTCTATTCGGTAACGCGCACCGGAAAAAGATGCCGTTATGCCGTATCCGGATTTGACGACAGCGGGTGGCGGAAGGTACGTCTGCCGCATGACTGGCTTGTCGGACAGGATTTTGACACCGACGGGCTGAACGCGCAGGGCTTTTTCCGCCGCGGATATGCGTGGTACCGGAAGGAATTCCGGCTCTTATCCGACTGCCGCGGGAAACAGATACTTCTCTGCTTCGACGGAATTGCCGGAAAATCCGAAATATACATAAACGGCTCGCTGATAAAGCGAAATTTCAGCTCATACAACACCTTCACCGTCGACATCACCGACAGAGTGTACCACGGAGACAGAACCAACACCGTCGCGGTTTTCGTTGACCGACGGGAGGTCGAGCTGTGGGCATACGAGGGCGCGGGAATACACCGCCACGCATGGCTGTACATAAAGGATGCCGTTCACATCGCGCATGACGGTCTTTTCGTTACGAGCAGGCCGGAAAGCGGCGGCAGATGGAAGGTCACTGCCGTAATAACCGCGGAAAACAGCCTTTACACCGACACCGGCTATGATATCGCAATTTCCGTTTCGGACGCTTCCGGAAACATCGTCGGCACGGCAGATGCGCACGGTATCGCCCCCGCTGACGGAAGGTCGGTCGTCACATCCGGATTTTATGTTGACTCGCCGGCACTGTGGGACACGGATTCACCGACGCTGTATACCGTCTCGGCAGAGCTTTCATATTCCGGCGGAAAAGACCGCGAAGCCTGCGTTCACGGCTTCAGAACCTTCACTGCCGACCCGGATAAGGGCTTTTTCCTGAACGGAAAGCCGATAAAATTCTATGGGATCTGCTGTCATCAGGGTCACGCCGGAGTCGGAACCGCGGTTCCGGATTCGATAGTCGCTTTCCGCATGAAAAAGCTGAAGGAGCTTGGAATAAACGGCTTCAGATGCGTTCACCACAACCCATCTCCGGAGCTTCTTGACGAATGCGACCGTCTCGGAATACTCGTGATCGACGAAAACCGGAATTTTGAATCGGGAGAGGAATACATCGGATACATCGAAGACATGGTAAGGCGTGACAGAAACCACCCTTCCGTCGTGATGTACGCCCTGTTCAACGAGGAACCGATAGCGGAATTTCCGGAGGGCGGAAATATATACAGGCGGCTTGCCTCCGCAGTAAAGCGGCTTGACGGCACGCGCCTTCTCACCGGAGCCATGAACGAGGATTCCGCATTCGGCGAAGGCGGCGCGGGGACACTCATGGATGTCACCGGAATAAACTACGCACTTTACAATTTTGAAAAATTCCACCGTCTCCACCCGGAAAAACCGCTTCTCGGTACGGAAAATGCGGCGACCTTCGGAACACGGGGACAATATGTCACCGATATATCAAAACGGATGATCGCCTGCGACGACACTGTTCACATGGACTGCTTCAATACCGTCCGCGAGACCTTCAGGGCGGTTGACGGGAGCGATTATATCGCCGGGATGTGCCTCTGGAGCGGGTACGATTACCGCGGCGAATCGATGCCTGACGGCTGGCCGGCGGTCGCGTCGCAGTTCGGTATAATGGACAGCTGCGGCTTCCCGAAGGGAGGCTATTGGTTCGTCCGGGCATTCCTGAAAAAAGAGCCTTTTGTGAAGATACTTCAGCACTGGAACCACACCCCCGGCGAGATCCTCGATTTTGCCACCGTCACAAACTGCGACGAGGTGGAGCTGACAGTAAACGGCACCCCTGTCGGCAGAAAAACCTCCGAGCCTTATACCCAGCTCCGCTGGAAAGCGGAATATCAGCCGGGAGAAATAAAGGCCGTCGGTTACCGTGACGGATTACCGGTCGCCGAAGAGACGGTCAGAACGGCATCTGCCCCCGCCGCGCTGATCCTTGAGCCGGACAGAACCGCCCTTTCAGCCGACGGTGCCGACACCGTTTCCGTCACGGTATATGCTGTTGACAAGGACGGAAACCCGGTTCCGGATGCCGACAATCTCATACGCTTCTCGGTCACGGGGAGCGCACAGATCGCGGGATGCGGGAACGGAGATCCCACGAGCCACGAGAACGATACGCTTCCGGAGCGAAAGCTGTTTGCCGGAATGTGCGCAGTCCTTGTGCGGAGCGGGGAAAAAGACGAAACAATATGCCTGAGCGCCGAATCCGACGGACTTACTGCGGGACACGCGGTTCTGACCGTGGGAAAATGCTGACGGCAGAATAAAATTTCAAGGAGATAAAAACCATGAAACGCAAACCAATCACCGTACTTATGCTTATCCTCCTGGTCCTGTCGCTTGCCGCGATACCGGCGGGCGCCGTCGACATGGTCGAGCCTGTCGGGACAGTTTATGCTCCGAAGGTAACCACCCCGCCGACGCTTGACGGTGTCATTTCGGAGGGCGAGTGGAACGCAAATGCAGCGTTTGTCATAAACGACTGGAACATGAAGGCGGTCGTTGCCTCCGGATTCATTGAGGTGACCGAGGGCTGGAGCTCGACCTTCCACCTTGCATGGGACAGCGAATACCTCTATATCGCAGCGGAAACCGTCGACCCCGACCTCTGCGCAAGAATCGACGGAAAAGAGGGCGATTACTACCGTATGTATTTTGATTTCGGACCGACGGTCGGCGCGGGAGCGATGGAGTCAACGGTCAGCATCGTTTTCTGTCTCAACGATGACGGGAACGGAGATCCGACAAAAGTCTCTCTGTGCTTCGCCGACGGCACGAAATCAAACGTAGTGTACGAACCGGATCACTACGGCATTTCCGTTGATAACGAAAAGAATCTTTGGATATTCGAAGGAAAGTTCAACTGGAGCGACATTTCGGCGCTCTTCAGGGCAAACACCGAAACCGAGGTCAACCCGACAGAGGGAATGACCGCTACCGCACTTGCCTACTATGCCGATTTTTCCGCCGCAAACTACAACTGGATAAACTGGTTCGGCACCACGCTGACCGGCTATGAGGCTCCCGCATGGTTCGGACCGGAGGAATACGGTATCGAGATAAAGTTCGTCGGAGCCGACGCCGAGATACCCGCAAGACCGGAAACCACCTTCCCCGTCACCACCGAGCCGCCCGCAACCTCTCCCGAGGAGAGCAAAACCGAACCGGCAGGCAGCACCCCCCCCGGCTCCGGAACCTCCGCTCCGGCGGGATCCGACACAAAGACACCTGCCGCCACCACCGACGGAAAGGGTCAGGACGGCGAAAAAAGCTCTTTCCCAATCGTGCCGGTTATTATTGTCGCCGTCATTATCGTTATCACAGCAATTGCGGCTGTAATCGTCACCGGGAAGAAAAAGAAGAACAAATAATCTCCTCTCCGGGCGCTCTGCCCGGAAGAAAGGCGTGCTATGAAAAAAACGATCTGTCTGTTAATCGCCGCAATGTTCCTTGTCCCGGTCATTGCCGGATGCGGAAAGGGCGGCGGAACCGGTACGGTAACGACCGCTCCGGGCGAATCGAGAGACGGCTTTTACCCCAACGTTCCGAATGTCGACTACAAGGGCGCGACCTTCCGGCTGATGGGCAGGAGCGAGGACGCGAACTGGGGAGAGCTGGGACTTTTCTCCGACGGCTCTGACTCGACCGTCCTGAACGACGCTGTCTATGACCGCAACTGCAGGGTCGAATACGACTGCAACATCAAAATCGAGCAGGTAAGGGTCGATGACGCTCTTGCAAGCGGAGGGGCATTCTACGACATCCTTCTGGCAAACACCCTTGCCTCCGACTACATAGCCGACATCTGCTGCGCCGGACTTATTGACGCGTGCAGTCTTGTCACCAAAAACCTGTTTTACGACCTGAAGACCGTTCCTTACATCGATCTTGAAGCGGAATGGTGGCAGCAGAAGATAAACAGGAGCGTGAGCATCCTGAACCGCCAGTACTTCGGCTTCAACGACATGATGCTCAACGACAAGCGCGACACATATCTCATCTACTTCAACAAGAACACCTTCTCGGATAACGGTCTTGACTATCCCTATCGGTATGTGTACGACGGAACGTGGACAAACGACAAAATGCTTGACCTTGTCCGCACTTACGGCGGTGCCGACGTCAATTCAAACGGCATCTGCGACCCGGAGGACAAAATAGGCTACACCTATCTGCTCAACGATACATTTTTTGTCGGAGCAGGGATAACCGGCGCCGCGCTTGACGAAAACGGCTATCCGTATATGCTCGGATGCAGCGAAAAAACCGTCACCGTTTACGACAAGATCAACGAGCTTATCAACATAAGCCCCTATGCGACCTACAATTTCGGCGATCTTGAGACCGCGCGCACCTGCTTTGACGACGGCGGGCTGTTCATGAACTTCCATATGTTTCACATGATGGAGGTCGCCTCGACCTATCAGTCAGATGTCGGGATCGTCCCCTGTCCAAAATACTCGGAGGAGCAGACGGAATACTACTCCCGTGCAGGCTACAACGGCGCAACCGCGGTAACGATACTCTCATCGGTACCCGACCCCGAACGCGCCGGGATCGTGCTTGAGATTTTCGCCGCCGAATCAAAGAACTATATCTCCCCTGCATTCTACAAAAAGCTCTTCACCGACCGCTATACCAACGATGAAGAGTCGAAGGAAATGCTCGATATAGTCATAAAGAGCGAGATAATCGACCTTGACCAGGTCTTTAAATGGGGTGAGCTTCTTGTTTCCGCATCTGCCGCCGCAGCAAGGGGAGGAAGCGCCGCCAGGGTCTACGACCGGCTTCTTCCCGGTGCAAAGGCAAGACTTGAAAAAACGGTTGACGAATACTCCGCGCTGGAATCCGCCGGGTGAAGAAATGCGTAAATATGATTTGAGAAAAAGGCTGTCCGCCGTGTTTATTGTCCCTCTTCTCCTCTCCTCCTGCGGAAGCGCGGGAGGCGGGGGAGGCACGGCAGAAACCAACAGCAGAGAAATTACGGAATACTCCCTTCTGGGAAAAGACATTTCGGACGGCGTTTCCATGAAAAGCGGACAGTGTCTGCTTACGGTCGAACCGTACGACGGCGGGTACCGCGTCAGGATAAAAAGCGGCGATACTGTCATGTTTTCCTCCGACACCCCGGTCAGCCTTATGATCCGCACAGCCGGAAGAAATACCGAAAAGGAATATGCGGTCTGCTATGAAAAGCTGGAGGGCGACGGAAGGACTCTTACCGCGACAGCCACGGTCGAAACGGTTGCCGAATCGCTCATCCGGGTGACCGACAGATACTACGGCGACGGAGAGCTTGTGACGCTTGAAAGAACCGTAAAGACCGAACGGGCTTCCGGAAGCGACGAGGGCTTCTCTTCCCGCGTTATGTTTGAATATGTCGGAGGGACACCGTCATTTGACTGCATGGACTGGTTCGTTCCCGGTGTCTGGAATAAAGATCCGGTCATGGACTCCCCGGAGGGGGTCGCCTCATCCTACGGCGTAAGCGCCATAACCGTAAAGGACACGCGGACGGGACTTCCGATGGTGACCGCACGCGGAAAGGACACCGGTGCCACCCTCTCGGTCGGCAGGATAAACCCGGAGATATCGTCAGACATATCGGATTTCCGGGCAAAGAGCCACATCACCGACGAAAACTACCTCTGCGGCTCTGTCGGCGGGGTGATAAGAAAAAACTCCGGCACGGTCGGCATCTGCTACTGCTATCCCGCATCAGAGGAGCCTTACGGCTATTTCTCTGACGGAAATCCGGTAAAGAGATACCACCCGGTAAAGGACGGCTTTTCGTCATCGTACACCGTGACCCTCCGTGCCGATATCACCGACGGGTACAATGAAGCCGTGATGTCGTCATACATGAGTTACTTCTCGGCTTCCGGTATATATTATTTCGATGCCGATGTCGATTCCGCATATGACGAGTGCATAAAGACCATGCTTGACTACTACGGCACGAAGAAGACCGACCGCATGACGATATGCGGGCTTCCCTACGGCTGTTTTGTTTCCGACGGACACGTTGAATCGGATCTCACGATGGAAATGGGCTTTGTCGGCATGGAGATCTCTGCCGCATATCAGTTCATGCGTTACGGATATCTGACCGGGAACAGCACGGCTGTTTCATACGGCGAGGCGATGGCGGATATGTGGGCGGAAAACTCCGGGCTTCCCTCCGGGGTGCTGAAAACCTATCTGTGGTCAAACGGCGTGTTCGATTCCATGCCCTGCTACCTCAGACGGATGACAGACGGCATGGAGGGTATGCTTGACTGCTGCAGAATCGCAATGTCGAACGGAAAAGAGTACAAAACATGGCTCTCGCTTGCCGAAAAGTATGCAGATTTCCTTGTCAGCCGTCAGAATCCCGACGGAAGCTGGTACCGCGCCTACGATTACGGCGGCGAGGTGTTCAGTGACGAAAGCGTAAAGCGCTATCACCAGTATTACGATAAGGACGGCATCAATCCGTCATCGAAGAATTCCACCCCGATCCCGATACGCTTTCTTGTCAGGATGTACGAATTCACCGGTGAGGAAAAATACCGGACTGCCGCCGAAAAAGCCGCCGGGTATGTCATCGATGTCCTTGTCCCCATGGGTAAGTACGGCGGTGCAACCGTTGACGGTCACGAAAGAACCGATAAGGAGACCGGAGTCTTCGCGATGTACGGAATGAATTCGCTCTATGCCCTGACCGGCGAGAAAAAGTATCTCGACGCGGCAGAGCAGGCGGCTGTCTATGCGGCATCGTGGATGATGGTTTACGACTATAAGATAGTAGAGTCTACGGTAAAGACCGGCGAATATTTCATCGAAAACGCCTCCCTCTCCGGGCAGAGCCTGATAACCAGCGGACACAGCACGGTCGACGGCTTCATGGCGTACACATATTACGACTATTTCCGGCTGTATCTCTGGACGGGAAACGTGTTTTACTACGATTTCGCCCGTCTTGCCGAGAACAACAGCAAACGGAACCTGAACTACGACGGCCGTCTCGGCTATGCTTCAAAGGGGCTTTGCCTTGAGGCGATTAACGCCGCGGATTTCTTCTTCATAACCTCCGGGAACGCAAAGGCAGACAATCCCGGAGTGTGGCTCCCGTGGTGCGGGATCGCCCATATAGAGCCGATCTCGATAATGACCGACGTTTTCGGCACCGCAAGGGTCGAGGACGCGGTAAAACAGCCCGCATCCGAGCTTGCAGAAAAGCTGAAGGCATTCGGCGCGGGCGGCCGCAGAAAATAATAACCGGTCGATCCGGTATAACAAAAAGGAGAAAGTATCATGAAAAAAGTATTGTCCCTGCTGTTTGTTTTCGCGCTTCTCACCTGCCTTGCCCCGCTTGCGGTTTCGGCGGAAGACTATATCGGAGGCGCCAAAACGATCCCGTATGCAGTCAAAGCCCCGAAGCTTGACGGAGATCTTTCCGACTGGAAGAACGCCGCAAAATTCGGACTTCCCGCGTCGGCGATGAAGCTCGTCGGTGAGGGAAACTATCCGCAGGATATGTTCATCAACACCTACATGATGTGGGATGAAACATATCTCTACATGGCATCCGAGGTCAAAGACACCGACGGCGGAAGACTCTGGTACGGTGCCGCCGGCGACATCCTTCACTACTATTTCGACGTGAACGGTCTCTGCGAGGCCAACGGCAACCCGAATATGCATAATTTCAACATCAGCGTGTTCCCCGTTGTCAGCGTTCCCGGCGGAAACGATGTGACCGGGCTTCACACCCGCTACAACGGGGCAGACCATGACCATGCGCCCGACAATGCCGTCCTTGCCGATGCCGCAGGCTCCGGCTCCGATGATATGTGGCGCATCGAGTACCGCATAAAGTGGACTGACATGGCGGCTATGTTTGCCGTGAATTACTCATCGGTTGCCTTCCCGGAGATAGGTGAGGGTACCGTTCTGACCTTCGCCCCCAGCTACGAGGACTGTATAACCGTCAAAAGCGATGACAATGTCCCGACAGGAAACATCTGCGCCGCATGGCTCATCGGAACAAGGGATTATGTTTCCCTCACTCCCGGATGCTTCGGCTTCAAGGGCACCCTCGGAGCAAAGCCGGCGCCCACGCCCGGTACTCCCGATACCGCCGACGCAGTGTCGGTCTGCGCCGCAATCCTCGTTCTCTCTGCCGGTGCCGTGATCGCCGCGGCAAAGGCAAAAAAACACTGACGCACCGGAGCTGCCCGGCACTTCCGGCAGGTCGTGCCCCCGGTAAAGCTCATCCTTTGCCGGGGGATTTCCTGATGAAAGGACACCCGAATGAAAAAACGCCTTATGCTGATGCTTGCAATAATCATGACGGCGGGACAGGTTCTCTCCGGCTGTTCGCAGGGAGGAACCTCCGGCGGGACGGACAGCACCTCAGTCTCTGCCGTAACCACCGCGGCACCCGATTCCGCCATCTCTCTTGACGCAGGAGAATACCGTCTTTCTCTTGCCCGTTCCGGAGAAAAATACCGGGTACGTATATGCCGGGGAGAGGATGAGCTTTTTTCGTCCTGTGATCCGGTAACGCTGTCGCTTGTAAAGACTTCAGCGAAGCAGAAAAACATAAAAACCGGCTATGACAGCGTAAAACCTGACGGTGAAAGCCTTGTCTGCTCGGCGGAATTAACCTCCGATGACGGCGCAAAGGTACTCTTCACCGACACATATACCGCGATAAAAGGAATGTTCGTCATAAAGCGAAAGGTCTGTGTGGCTGCAGCCGGTGACAGCTATACCGGCTTTTCAACGTCATATTCCGTCGGTGAAAGCGAAAATGCCGGAGTGAAGAACTACGAATTTTTCATTCCGTCAGTCATATACCGCGACTCCGAATACATGAAATCCGGCTCCGTGATGTCAAGGCTCACCTCCGGAAATTATGTGAAGGAAACGCGCTGCGGCACTCCGCTTGCCATGCTGAGAAACAAAAAAAGCGGCGCTTATATTTCGCTTGCGCATATCTTTCCCGAAATCTCGGCAGGTGAGAACCTTTACGGTAAGAGCTTTGCCGTTTCCGACAGTCAGAAATACGGCTCAATCGGCTACGAGCTGAAGGAAAAGGCTCAGGTCAGATACATTTACCCGTCCTATGAGGCGCCCGTCACATATGAGGGTGTCGGAGTTTCGGCGCGGTATCACAGTCTGACCGCCGGAGCGGAACAGAAGTACACCCTGTCTATAACCGTCGGCACAGCCGGACTGTACAACGACGCGATGGTACACTCATATCTCTCCGTACAGCCGCTCTGCAACGTCGCGATCCCGACGACCGAGCCGGAAAAGACTTACGCGGCAAACATGGAGCTTTACGAAAAGCTGTTTCTTGAGTACAAAGGCACGGGAGACACCTTCTCCTGCGGGCTTCCCTTCGCCGTGAACGTCCGTGATTTCAGCAAATTTTACGCGGTTTCCTTCCAGATAGGCTTCATCGGCGCGCAGACAGCCATCGCCTCCGAGCTTATCCGCGAAGGCACCGTGAACGGAAATGCCGCCGCGCTTGAAAAAGGCAGGAAGATCCTCGATTTCTGGACATCCGATTGGGTTTACAAGGGCGCATTCCCGCCGTCATGGTGGAATCCCTCGGAGGGCACCTACGGAGGCGGCCGCTCGACCGGATATCCCTCGTTCCTGCGCACGACCGTCGATGGCGCGGAGGGCATTCTCAATGCCTGCATCTATGCAAAAGCCGCCGGCATCGACTGCTCTCAGTGGGAAAAAGCCCTGAAAAAGATGGGCGCATCACTTGTCCGCGTGCAGAACAGCGACGGCTCCTTCTACCGGGCATACAACGTTGACGGAAGCGTCTGCACCGACACCTCAAGCGACGCATATCAGGGCAGATCAAAGCTGAACACACCTGTCGCCGTGCGCTTCCTCTGCAATATGTACCGCTTCACCGGCGACGTGAAGTACAAAAACGCCGCGATGAAGGCTGCTGATTACTGCTATAACGAGCTTTATCTCGGCATCGGGAAATACGTCGGCGGCACACCCGACAACCCGAACGTCCCCGACAAGGAAGCCTCTGTTTTCGCGCTCTATGCGTTTTCGGCGATATATGACCTCACCGGCGACGAAAAGTACGCAAGGGCGCTTGAGCACGCCGCGGTTTCGGCGATGTCGTGGGTCTACACCTACGATTTCCCGGTGACGTACAGCCTGACGACAGAATATGATTCGCTGAATATATTCAAAAACGGCGGCACAGCCGGCTGGTCGATAATCGCGACCGGTCACTCCGCGATCGACGTTTTCGGGTCAAACGCATATTATGAACTTTTCAGGCAGTATGTACGAACCGGAAACAGCGCTTATCTCACCGTCTCGCGGCTTCTTGAAAACAACCTTCGCAGTGCAATGGACCTGTCGGGAAAACGGGAATACAGGTACCCCGGTTTCTCTCTTGAAGCCTGCAATACCGCCGATATGATATTCTATACCGCCGAAAACGGCGTGTGGCTCCCGTGGATCTCTGCCGCGTTCATCGAGCCCATGCTCCGTCTGAACGACACCTTCGGACAGATGTCCACATTAACACTGACGAAAAAATACGATCCCGATACGCTCCGGAAAATGATGAACGGAAACTGAAGCATCAGCCGGAGAGAAAAACAAATGCCGCAAACCGTGCAAAAAACGGCTTGCGGCATTTGTTCTGGCGTTCCCGAGCCGATTCGAACGGCCGACCTACCGCTTAGGAGTGACCTCGGATTCCCTTTTTTACGTGACTTCCTGTACCTAAAAATCCCGTATTTTCAAGGCTTTTTCGTACTTTGAGTGTTAAGCTGTGTTACGGAATTTTTTCTAATTTTACCTCGTTTTTGACCTTCTGATTAGACGGGTATTAGCAAGGAGTTCGCATATAGGGTGGTGGTTATATCTACACAAATGACCTCCGTGTTACGGCAAATCTCTAAATTTATTAAATGCAGATAATTTATTTAATATTATACTCCGCAAATACAAAAAATTCAACACAATACAATGAAAAAGCGGCAAGACCTTTTTGTGATCTTGCCGTTTCGCCTTATATTTAGTTACCAACACCGAGCAGAATCTTGAATTTTTGAAGGAACTCAGGGTTTTGAACCATATAGTTGAGCATTGCTTCTTCGGTAATTGCTTGCGGTTCTTGAACTGGCGGAGTTACCGGAGCAGGCTCTACGGTCGCTCTGCTGCCCGCTGACGGGCTTTTCTGCTGATAGAAGGTTTCTTCAAACCTCTGAGCATTGAGCCGTCTGTCCTCGTCCAAGATGTGAGAATACACATCCGTGACCATCTTAACCTGTGCGTGTCCTGAATCACCCTGCACGGATTTAATATCGCCGCCATTGAGTTTCAGTTTATAGGTGATACTTGAGTGCCTGAGACTGTGGAAAACAACAGGCGGTAAGTCGTTTTCTCGTATGAGTTTCTGCAAGGAACGGGTGATAATTTGGTGTTCTAACGGTCTGCCGTTGGCATTACAGAATACAAGGTTATAATCGTAGAACTCATCTCCGAACAGTTCCTTGAATTCTTGAATTTCCTGATACCGCACTTTGAGCATTTCTGCAACTGTTTTTGGCAAGAACACCTTTCGGGTACTGGTTTTTGTCTTTGGCTCCTTGAGAACCAAAGCGGTATTGGTTCTTGCTACGAAAGCGGGAAACTTGAACACGATGCCTTTCTCATTGAGCTTTTCAAGGGCATCTCTGTTTACACGCTGTAGCTCCTTATTGACGAAAACAAATGCCGTGCCGTTGGCTATACTTGCATCGGAAATCTCCACACAGTCCCAAGTTAAGCCGAGCATTTCACCCATTCGCAAGGAACAAGAGAAGGCGAGGTTGATTGCAAGTTTCAAAATATCGTCATCGCAAAGCTCAAGAGCCTTAAACAAAGTCGCCGCATCCCATATATCACGGGTTTTATGTCCTTCTTTAGGAAGCGTAGCATTGATACAAGGGTTCTTTGCCATCAGTTCCCACTTAACCGCCTGATTAAAAGCACAGCGGAGAAGTTTGTGGATTTCTCGGACAACATGACAAGACAAATACATTTTCCTTTGAATGATATCTTTGAAAGTAATGTATTTTCATTGTATATGCCTCTTTCACTCAATACAGTTTTTCGCTGCATCAATCATCTTACGGTATTTTTCTTTTACATCCTCGGGACTTTTAATTTTTACTTTTCCCTCGAATCCGAAAAGCCAGCCGAAGAATACATGGTTTACGGCTACATCGACAACCGCACGGAATGTTTCCATATCGTTTGCGTAGGTCTGAACACTTTCCCCAAATCGGTCAATAATTGCATCCATAACGCAGTTGTCGCAAATAAGCTCAACCGTTTTCGTTCTACTGTTATACATACGAAAACTCGTATTGATATATCGGCTTATACTAAAATCAGCGGGCATTGGCACTGCATCAACTTCAAGAAGCGTCGGTTGTTTAATAATGCGATCCAGGCGGAAACTACCTATACCGCCATGCTTTTCAGAATAGCCGACAGCATAATAGTAATCGCCGTTCCAAATCAGATAATACGGACTAAAAACATATACTTCTCCATCGTGCTTTGCTGCTTTTTGCTTCCGAACATTATAACAGAAATACTGAAATGAGATTTGTTTTCCGTTGTTGATGGCGGCATTCACGGCGTCTACTATGTAATAAATATTTTCGTTGCCAGCCTTGATCCTACCCTCCGGAATAATGTTTCTTTTCAGTTCATCGGCTTGACTGTTGCTTGCAAGTTTTGCAAGTTTTGCAACGAGTTCTTTGCTCTTTTTCTCAGTGATAAACTTAGAGGAAGCGACCGCATCAATCAACAACCTTAATTCCGGCAGGTCAAATTCACGAGAAATCATACTATACATGATGGATTGTGATTTGACGCTTTGAATATCCATCCCGTACTGCCTCAAAAGTTCAATATCAGAAGCGATTGTTGTTCTATAAGAATCAATACCATACTTCTCTTTGAGCAGTTCTATCAATTGATTGGTTGAGAGTGTATGATCTTCGTCGGTCATCTCATATAGAATTTTAGCAAGATATAACGGTCGTAATTTTGCGTTGTTATCCATAAGAGAACCTCCTTGTTTTTCTGATAAATGATAATTTAGCTGCTTAGTCGCTGATTGTGGCCTGGCCGTTCATCAGCATGGGTAAAAGCCAATCTCTCAAACGAATGAGTTCTTGATTTTCACAGATATTTTTGCTCATTTGTGTGTAAATGCCCTTAGTTCTTTCGTGATAAAGCCTCAGAACTTCATCCGGTGGAATTACAAGTACAATGCCTGCGAGATCATCATTGTTCACCGCTTCTTGTGTAGCTCCGTGGGCAAGTGTATCCTTTAGTGTTTCAAAGTATGAGTGCTCAATAAAGGATGCAATGTATTCAAAGGAGTATTCAGAGCATTGCAAACCGCAAAATCCTGTTGAAAGAATTGATTCTTCTATCAGCGTTTTCATAGCTGGGTTAAGGTTAAGATGCTTTATACTCTTTTTCATCTTGGCGAACCACACGCTATTTTCTGTAGGCTGCATATTGGCACGACTTTCACGAGTTTCAAAATCAACTGTATTTCCGGTTGAAATGCTCGTGCCATTGACCTCTGCTGTGGCTAAATAGGTTTTGGATGCAAATGGCGTTACTCCAGGCTTGATAATTGAAGATAGCCTGTTCTTAAAAACTGTTTCTACCTGCCAATCAGCAGGAATGGGGTAAGCTACACCATTTGCAGATACCATCTGACCGCCAGATGAACGATACGGACAGCCGTCTTCGTTTGGAAAGTCAAATTGGGTAAACCAATAGTCATACATCAGCTTGAGTTGCTGCTGTAAATTATCATTTACAGCATTGTTTGCTTTGATTTTGCTTTCAATGTCATTCAATATTTTACCGACCTTTTTCTGTGTCTCAAGCGATGGCAAATATACATCTATATCTTTAATAACATCCATAGATGGGAAATTCGGTATTGTGGAGTCTCCTCTGCCAGATGTGATTGCTTTACTTAAAACAACTCTAAAAAGATATTTGAAATAATTGTAATCCACGATAGCATCGTCAATTCTGATGATTAGTAACGCTTGGTTGATTATACCCTTTTCAAATGGTTCCTGTAAGTGATATATTGCACCGTAATTTACCCCGGAACAGGAAACGAGAAAATCGTTGTGTTTTACCTCGAATCTACTTAAAGAACTTCTGAAATAATCACCTGTGATATAGTAGTGTCCACCATATTTATTCTGCTCTAACGGGACACATTGCTCATATACTTTGTAAGTGTCATTGCCTTTAGGAACAAACAATGATTTTTTCAAGGCAGAACCAAAGGGACCCCTAACAAATCCTTTTTTCAAGCAAATATCTTTGAATTTGTATTTTGTATATTCCATACTCCACCTCATCCTATGTATTTTCTGTGAGCAATTTTCACGTTGCTCTGTTTGACCATAGCGTATTGCAAGGTCGTATCTATTCGCTGATGCCCAAGCAGCCGTTGTAGTTGTTCCACGGGCATACCTTTATCTATCGCCATTGTTGCCAGAGTTCGCCTAAACTTGTGTGGGTGAACTTTCGGCAAATTCAGCCTTTTACCAAGCTCTCGCAGCCTGACCTCGACGCCGCCGATTTTCAGTCGATTATACGGTGCTTTGAGGGAGACAAACAGAGCCGGATTATTGTCAATCCTTGATTGCAAATAGTTCTGCAAATGAATTTTGGCACGAGCATCAAAGTACACAATTCGCTCTTTGCTGCCTTTGCCGAAAACTACACATTCCCGTTCCTCGAAGTTGATGTCATCACGGTTGAGCAACACAAGCTCACCGACACGCATACCAGTGGAAGCAAGAATATCTATCAAAGCCAAATCCCGCAAGGTTTCGCAGTTGTCCCGCATGGTTTCCAATGCTTCATCGGTATATGTTTCTTTTATGGTGGTTGCAGATTTCACCTTGTGGATTCTGCGAACCGGACTTTTCAAGATATAGTCCTCATCTTCAAGCCATGAAAAAAAGCTGGACAGTATTCTGCGGATATTGTCTATCGTTACCTTGCTTGAATTTTTTTCGGCTTGATAGCCGGTGAGATAGGAACGGAGGTCGTCTGTTGTAATGTGCGACACTCCTTTTCCTATCGCAACCAACATAGCATCTATTGTTTTTCTGTAGTACACCAAAGACTTTTCAGAACATCCCTCGATGCGTTTGGCTGAGAGGAATCCATTCACCAAATCTTGGTTTGTCGGCTCGCTCGGAGCTTTAGAATGGCTCTCAGTTATCTCATAACCCTCCATCACGACGAACAGCACTTGCCGAAGTTTGTCAGCTTGTGCGTTGTCGATATACGGCAACATTCTTTGAATAATGTCATTTGCAAATTGATTTTTCATAGTCGCATCTCCTTGATTTTTTGCAGAGAATGACTATGGAGTGGCAGTCCCTTTGATTAACTCTTGCCACTCACAAGAGTTATTTTTAGTAGCATAAATGATAATTTACAGCAGCAACTCAAGATGTTGTATGACTATTGGTTTACACAATTTGACTTTCCTGATGAGCGCGGAAAGCCATATCGCTCATCAGGCGGACAAATGATATGGAATGATCGACTTAAACGTAATATTCCCGCCGGATGGCAGGTCTTACCGCTATCGCAGATAATGAAAAAGAATGTATTGCCTTTTGACTATTCCTCAAAGCAGCCCGCTATTGATTTAAGCGTGATGCCATCTGATACTATCGCGCTATCCGAAATCAATACGAGCGATAATTTTACCACGAACCTTTTCGAAATGAAGAAAGGTGATATCCTCTTTGGATCCATACGTCCATATTTGCATAAAGCAGGTTTTGCACCTTGTGATGGCGTCGTTACCGGAACAGTTCATTCATACAGAGCAATCGACAAACAGGATTCTAATTTCGCATTGCTCACAATAGCGTGTGACACATTTTTTGATTATGCTGTAAATGTATCGTCCGGAACTAAAATGCCCGTCGTCAGCAGCGATTCTATCCTTGCCTACAATGTTCCGTATAACAGTGAGGTTGTTAAGCGTTTCGGGGAAATTTCCATTGTAGAAACGATTGCAAATAACATTCAGGAAAACCAGCGGTTAATTGCATTGCGCGACTGGCTGCTGCCGATGCTGATGAACGGCCAAGCTACGATCATCGGCTAAGCAGCTAAATTATCATTTATCTTCTTGTTTACGCTGATTTTCCTTTCTATGTTGTAGAGCATATCCCCAATCTTTACTTGCTCCTCATAATCGGGAAGGTACAAAGTTAAGAAAGAGAATATATCTTCATTGAAGCTCGCACGGAGGGTCATAATAGTATTGCTGTTGATGACCTTGCGGAAATATTTACTTCTAAGAAAGAACGCCATGTACTTGTCGTAGGCAACGCCTGTAGTTTTTGGACGAAGCCTTTTTACAAAACCACTATATGTTGCCCTTGGATAGTCCTTTAGGGCGACACAGCTCATAGCAAGCTCATCAACAGTCTCACTCGTTCGAGTGATAAGAATATCGCCTTTCTTTATAGAATAGATTTCTTGCTCACGTTCCGAAGTATCCATTAAATCCGTTAATTCATCGGGCAAAAAGTAGTTATTAAATACGGTACTAAATGAAACAAACGGTGCTCCGTGTCCTGCTTGCTCTTTTGTAGATGAAATACCCGATGTCATATCATAGAGGTCTGCAAAAGCGTATTTGTGTAGTTTACTCATACTTCACCTTCTTCAACTGCTCCATAATTTCGGCTTGGAGTGCGTTGCCCTCGGCAAAGAATTTTTGCAGATTCTCGGTGTATTCCGCCATCTTTGCATTGAACTCGTCCTGCGTCAGTTCAACATATTCGATTTTTACATCGAAATACTGACCTGCAGCGAGAGAGTACTTTTTGGCTTTGATTTCATCGTATGTAACAGCAACAGAGAAATCATCAACAGTCTCTTTATTCTGAAAGGTAGAGACTATCTGCTCAATCTCAAAATCACGCAGACGGCGTTTCTGATTATTTCCGTCTTTGTATTCCTCTCCCATTTTGGAAGCATCAATAAGCACGACCTTTTCTGTCTTTCTGGAATTATCAAAAAACAGAACGGATACATTCGTGCCGGTCGTGGCAAAAACATTGGACGGCATACTTACACAACCGTAAACAATTTTCTCATCAACGATATGCTTGAGAATCTTGTTCTCAACTCCACTCTTAGAAGTGATGAAGCCGGTCGGGATAACGATTGCGCCCTTGCCGTTCTTCTTCAAAGAGTTGATAACATGCTGAATGAAGCAGGTGTAAATCGCCATACTTTCCTTTTTCTTTGCGGGAACATTCGGTACGCCAGCCCAAAACCGAGCAGGCATAGCAGCAATTTTTTCTCTTGTGTCAGAGAAGTCCATCTTGAACGGAGGGTTGGAAACTACGAAATCAAAAGTTCTAAGTTCTTGCCCGTTGTCGCTCTTGTGGTATGGAGCAACCAAGGTATCGCCCTGGATAGCATGATCCAGAGATGAAACCAAACCGTTCAAAATCAAGTTGAGTTTCAACATCTTATTGCTTCGCTGCGAAATATCCTGTGCAAAAATAGTACAGCGGTCTTCACCAATCTGATGGCTGAGAGCCATAAGCAGAGTACCCGTACCTGCAGAGGGGTCGTAACACTCGATGCTATGCAAATCGGAACTGTCGCCTACGAGCAGACGAGCCATAATGGTAGCGATAGAATGAGGGGTATAATACTCCGCATATTTGCCACCGCCTGCGGTGTTGTAGTCTTTGATAAGATACTCAAAGATAGCCGCAAAGAAGTCATAATGTTCGTTAAATGCTTCTTCAAAAGAGAAATTAACGAGCTTATCGACCAGAGCACGAGCGAACGGAGCACGTTGAGCTTCATCGGTAACATACTGGGTCAGCTTTTCAAAGAGCGGGATTTTTGTGTTCTGCGTAGTTTGAGTAGCAAAGATAGCCATGTTCTTGTCGGCAATATCTGTCATGGTGCTATCAAAGATAAGGTCAAAATCGCCCTTGCTCTGCTGATTCCAGAGGTTAGAAATCAGATGTTCCGGGTAGAGCTGCGGCACATCGGCAGACAGTTCATCTAAAATATCAAGCCGTTCGTCCTCGCTCATTTCGGCATACGCAATTTCCCATTTAGGGGCATTAGCAAGCCTTGAATTGATTTTCTTTACCTCATACCCGAACTTGTCGTTTATAAATTTGTAAAGGAAAACCTGCGTAATGATTTTGTACTCATTGCCGTCATTGCCCATACCGTAGGTTTGGCAAGTAGACTTTAGAGCATCAATCAGCTCGATGGTCTTCTCCTTTATGGTTTTTTTGTTCGCTATTATCATAACTGTGTCTCCTTTTATGCCGCAGGATAAGTGGCATTATACTGATTGAGATACTGACGTGTGATTCTGCTCTGAATGAACAGGCGGTCAGCTCTGTCACTCGTAAGGTTTAGTTTGTCCATGCCTTCCTTAATCTGCGTCATAACGGTTTTTTCAAAGTAGGCATCTTTCTTCAAGATGTCGTTCCGGTCATAAACCTTTTGGTCAATATCATTCTTGATGGAAAGAAGAACGCTCATAATGGATTCGTCGTACAAAGAAACGATGGGAGCCTTGCCCGTCTTTTGGCGTTCTGTGTTTTCTTCACGGATTCGCTTGTGAACCCGTGCAAACTTTTCGTCGCCGTTATACTTTTTTAAGAGTGCGTTGTTCTTCTTCTGCAGTTCGGCGAGTTTTTTCAGAACCTCATCAAGAGCCTTGGAATGCTCCTCAAACTCGTGAATTGTACTAACCACAAATCCGTGCTCCTTAAAGCGCTGCATAAATGCTTCTCGGAGAGTAATAAATTCGGGGTCGTCCTGGTCTATGTTTTGAGTAAAACCACGAATAGTTCGCTGCCACTTATCTTGCAGCTCAACACCACCGGAAATCAGCTTCATTTCTTCTTCGCCAATCTTGCTGAAGTTAAAGGTAATGTCCTGCATCGCTTCGTTTACCAATAACTTGGTGGTGTCATCACTACTGAACGCTTCCTTCTGATTGATAGCATCAATATGGTGCTGAACTTCAGAAATCATTTGGCTGAGCTTCGGCAGTTCCAAAGCGGCAAATGCAGCTTTTAGTTCTGCATCGCCAAAGGTACGAACCATATTACAACAATCACGGGCTGCAATAAGAGCTTTTTTTAGTTTGAGCAGTTCAGTCTTATCTTCAATGGTGGAAATCTCAGAGCTGAATTCTTCGGCATTGTCCGTACTGTACTCAAACAACGTCTGGCGAACTTCCTGCATCTGAGCAATCAAGGCGGCAGGGTCTTCAAGAACCTGCTGGAACGTATCCGTCTCGTTACCTTCGCCTGTTTCGTCGGGGTCATTGAAGCGGTTGAGTTCCCGCAGATATTCTTCATTGGTATCTTGAAAGTTTTGCTTAATGTCCGCAAAGTCTATCACATATCCGTAACGGTTATCCTTGTAAGGGCGGTTGACACGGGTGATTGCTTGCAAAAGATTATGGTCTTTCAACTTACGACCGAAGTACAAGCGCTTCAGTCGAGGAGCATCAAATCCGGTAAGCAACATATTGAAGACAATCAGAATATCAATGGTCATATTCTTCTTGAAGTCTTTTACTATCTGCTTTCGGGTTTCTTTGTCATCGCTGTCGTGAAGAATTAGTCCTGCCTTAAAGTGGCTCTGCAGGGACGAGCTTGCATTGAGTTCTTGCTGTATTTCATCAAAATAAGCATATAGTTTACGAGCTTGCTCGCTTGTTTCACAGATAACCATGCCGCCCAAAGTATCATCTCCATGCAACTGCCGGAATTTCTTGAGGTCGGTAATGATGTATCTGAGAAGTTCCTTTACATAGCTATCATGCTCAATGATGTCGCTTTTCTTTATATCTTTTTTCTCAACCAGTGTTTCAAGCTTTTCGTAAATCTCAGAGAGCTTTTCACGGTAAGACGTTTCAATATCCTCTCTAATGATTTTGAGTGTGTAGCCATCTTGAATAGATTTATCGTAGTAGTAAGTGTGGAAGTAGTTCCCAAACACTTTCCAAGAGGCTCGTTCCGCTTTCAGCAAAGGAGTACCGGTCAATGCGATTTTGATGGAATTTTTGTCAGCATCAAAAAGGTTGGCAAGGAAAGAGCCGGTAGGATTGTATCCTCGGTGTGCTTCATCCAAGATAAACACTCTTTGCAAATTAGTTGCATACGCAGGTAAATCGACTTTGTGTTTATCCTCTGCAAAACGCTGAATATTGACTACGGTAATTTCTTGATTGCCGCTCGAGCCCTCCAATGCCTGATTATTCCTAAATTGCTCCATCAGTTCTTGTCTGGAATTTGCGGTCTTAACGACCAAGCCACGGGCTTCAAATTCCTGCGTTGCCTGTTCAAGCAAGTCAAGACGGTCAACAATAAAGTAGAACTTCGCGACCTTGTTGTTTTGGGCGAAGTAATCGGAAAGCACATAAGTCAAATGATATGATAATGCCGTCTTACCGCTTCCTTGAGTATGCCAAACAACACCAGACGTTACTCCTTCGCTCAGCTTTTGGCGAATTGCCAAAGCAGCGAACATTTGCTGATAACGCATGATGTGCTTTTGGTCTGTGGATTCGATTTTCCCGTCAACTTCACGCTCTGACTTCACATACGCAATACCGTACTTAATCAAGAACAGCAAACGTTCGGGGGAACACATTGATGTGATGATGCGGTTGGTCGGAGTGTTAATATCAAGATTTGTTTGATACTCCGGCGCAGTATGAATGACTTGGCAGTTGAAATCCGTAAGGATTTTCTTTTCAACTGCCGGGTCAATTTCCTTGTAAGGGTACTCCTTAATAAATGGAGCAATTTTTGCTCCGGTAGGGTTCTCTTCTCTAAAACAATTGAACGGAGCTTTATCACGAGAAGCAGTACAATAAAACGCACCTTGAATAGGCACAATGCCACCCATTGTGTCGTACTCCATATTGTTGGAGAAAATCATAAGCTGCGTAATATTGATAAATCTACGGAATTTCTTGTTAGGAAAACGCTGTTTATTCATGCGAGTGCTTTCCGCAACCATACCGCCGGGGTTATTAGGCTTTTTCACTTCAATAAAGACGAGGGGAAGCCCATTTACAAAAAGTGTAATGTCCGGTCTAAATTCATCCTGGTCTCTCTTGCAGGTAAACTCTGCCGTACAATGATAGACATTGTTTTGCGGATTAGTAAAATCCACAAGTCTAACAGGCGATACCGTTGTTAAACGCTTGTAAAAACTTCGACCTAAGTCGTCGTTGTCAAGCTCTTGACGAATAGTTTTCAAAACCTGCTCGGCGTCGCCTGAGTAGTCTGGGTTGAGTGTTGCAAATTGCTTTTTAAACACATCTATCAAAATATTCGTTTCCGGGTCATAAACGATATTGGCCTGCTCCTCAGAAATCTTTCCGAAATAGTTATAGCCCAAACGATTAAGATGAACCAAAGCTGGCATTTGAACACGAGTTGCCTCGTTAAATATATTTCTTGAGGACATTTTCCAATCGCCTCCCTAATCTTCCTCTATTACTTCCATTAAATCACCGATGTCGCAGTGAAATATTTTGCATAGCCGGATCATAATATCCATGGATACTGGTCGGTTATGATTCATATTAGTCATGGCATATGAGCTGATTTGAGCAGCCTTGGCTAATTCGTATTTTTTTAACTTGTTTTCTCGCATAAGCGTCCAAAGCTTTTCGTATGAAACAGTCATCTTTGAACCTCCGGATTAAAAAATCAATACCTAAATATACTTACTCATATTATATAATATCATATATTTGTGTTTAATTCAAGGTGTTTTGATAGAGCTAACGAAAATTTTGATGAAGTTGTTGAACACAAGCGACACTTTTAGCATACATCAAGGTATAAAATAATACGGACATTCTCGTGCCCGTGTTATGATTTTGCCAAGCTCACTTTCTGCTTTCAAAATCCTTCTTGATATCGCTACTCCACTCTGACAAAATCGGTGCGGAAGCGCGCATATTGCACACAGTCTCCAAGACAGTATCATAATTTGCAGATTGCCTGTGTCATTGTTCCCATCGGGCAGAAAGTGCACCACGTTCTCGGCTTAAAGAAAATCATAACAATAAGACCGATTAGAAGCGATGTAAGCATCAGGCTGTAAAATCCGAAGCTGAACTGTGCCACCCAACCCCGAAAAAGCAGAACAACCTGCTTAATCGAATTTCTCTAACAAGAAGGTGGGTGACTGTTTACTGCCCGAACACGAAGTTCACCAAAGAACCGTCAGCCCGTTACCTCCTTATTATAACAAAAATAAGCATAGCTGACTATACCAAATTACTTGACATAGGGCTACGCTTATATTGTACCAACCAAAGAAATATTTATTGTCTTTCAAGAAGAGGCTTTGCCAAAATGTCATCTTTTCTTGTGATCAGATCATCCGTCGCAATTGCCGCTTCAAGAGCATCCGTGCCTATACGATCAACTGTTGCACCAAGACGCTCCTTGACATATCCGTTTTCCTTATACCAAAGCATGACCTTTTCAATAACGGTCGGAACTTCATCTGCCGAATATACGTTATTCAAGAGTGTTCCTATACGCTGAGTCTTTCCCCAAGTTCCACCCACAAAGATACGGCAGACCGATGCCGCTTCCTTGGGAACAGCGCCGAAAGGACATTTTCCAACGCAAACGCCGCAGCTTGTGCATTTAGACGTATCGATAACCGCCTTTCCGTTGACAACGGACACTGCCTTTGTCGGACAGCTTTCGGCAACGGCACATTTTTTACAGCCTCGGCAAAGCTCACTGTCAAAAGAAAACGCACGGCATCCCTCAACGCCTACATCATTAAGACTCGGCTTCATACAGCTGTTCGGACAACCGCCTACTCCGATCTTGAATTTATGCGGAAGCTTTACGTCGCGCATCCCTATGTAAAACTTATCGTATATGACCTTTGCAAGTGCCTGTGTGTCAATGTTTCCGTAAACGCAGGTCGTGCCTTTACAAGCGGTAATAGGACGAACCTTTGCGCCCGTGCCGCCAAAATACAATCCACGCTCTGCCATAAATGCTTCCGCTTCGGGAATTTTATCAAACGGAATTCCAACGATCTCTGCGGCAAGTCTTGCGGTAAATATTACTTTGCCGTTGCCGTATTTCTCGGAGCATTCGGCGATAGCGTGAAGCTGGTCGGGAGTAAAAAGTCCTGCGACCGTAACAACCCTGCCTGAGAAGCATTCGGTTCCTCTGTTCCTGAGAAAGCCTCTTCCTTTAACACTTGTTATTTGTTCATTCGTCAACATAGCTGCTTACCCGATTTCATTGACTTACATCTGTTTTTATGATATAATATTATATCACATTTTTCGTGATTTGTCAATGAAATACGCCATTTAAGAGGATATATGAAGAAAGTAAAACCAATAAAGAACATCGTCGCTTTTCTGTTGATCACAGCAGTTCTGTTTTCTATGTCAGCGTGTAACGGTCAACCGAAAAACGAGAACAAAAATACTGTAGTCTTTACCGATGCCCTCGGTCGAGAGGTGAATATCAAAAAGAACCCCGAGCGAGTTGCCGCCCTTCTTGGAAGCTTCGCGGACGTTTGGATGCTTGCGGGCGGCAAGCTTTGCGCATCTGCTGAGGATGCTTGGGAGGATTTCGGGCTTGAGCTTGACGATGCCGTCAATATCGGCGGTGCGCATTCTCCGAGTCTTGAGCTTCTCATATCAGCAGCCCCCGATTTTGTAATTGCAAGCACGTCCACTGCCTCCAATGTTGAGATGAGGGAAACACTGGAAGCTATGGGAATTGCCGTTGCATATTTTGACGTGGATAGCTTCGACGATTATCTGAAAATGCTCGATATTTGTACCGACATTACAGAACGCAAGGATCTGTACGAACAGAACGGACTTGCGATCAAGGCACAGATCGATGAAATAAAAGCAGAGTACAAAAATTCAGATATTCCCGAAGATGAACGAAAAGTCTTATTGCTGAGAGCCGCTTCGAGCTTTGTAAAGGCAAAAGGCAGCAGTGGAACGATCCTTGGCGAAATGCTTCACGATATGGGCTGTATCAATATTGCCGACAGTAACACGACCTTGCTTGAAAATTTGAGTGTAGAAGCGATCATTCGGGAAGAGCCGTACCACATTTTCGTGGTGACGATGGGAAGTGATACAGAGGCGGCGAAGCAGTCGCTTGAAAATCTGATAAAGGAGAACCCTGCCCTGAATACGCTTGATGCGGTGAAAAACGGTAGATTGCACATAATGGACAAAACGCTGTTCAATCTGAAGCCTAACGCGCGCTGGGCAGAGTCATACGGAATACTTTATGATAAGCTTACGAAAAAATAAGATAGGATATATATACGGTATAGCGACCATTTTATTGCTTCTTGCTGTTGTTCTCGGTGTGCTTTTCGGATCATCGGAGCTGAGGCTTTCGGACATGCTTTCGTCGCTTATAGCGGGAGATATGCAGAGTCCCGAGGCAAGAATATTACTATATGTCAGATTGCCGAGAGTTCTTGGAAGTCTTATATGCGGTATGGCGCTCGCCGTGTCAGGCGCGGTCATTCAAGGCGTGCTTGCGAACCGATTGGCATCTCCGAGCATTCTCGGTGTAAATGCGGGTGCCGGTCTTGCTGTCACTATTGGCTCGGCATTGGGTATCATAGGTGGCTGGAGGCTCTCTCTGTTTGCTTTTGTCGGTGCATTCTTGACCGTGATGCTTGTCAGTCTCGGAGCAAGAAAATGGGGGGCTTCAAGAGGAACGGTCATATTGATGGGCGTAGCGCTGAACGCCTTACTCGGTGCGATATCCGATACAGTCACCACCTTCAATCCCGAAATCAGTATACAGAGCCTCGATTTTAAGATAGGTGACTTTTCATCGGTGACTTACGCAAAGCTGATACCTGCCACAGGGATCGTTTTAATATCCGTCTTGATACTCTTGACATTTTCAAACGAGCTTGACGTGCTGACTCTTGGTGACGAAAACGCCAAAGGGCTTGGAATGAATACGAACGTGATGCGCGTAATATTCTTACTGCTTTCCGCACTGTTGGCAGGTGCGGCAGTCAGCGTTTGCGGTCTGCTTTCCTTCGTAGGACTTTTAGTGCCGCACGCAGTGAGAAGAATATCCACATCGGAGTCAAAGCATCTGTTGCCTCTGTGCGCTTTGTTTGGCGCGGGCTTCGTTTCACTATGCGATACGCTTGCGAGAGTAGTATTCGCACCGTATGAGCTGCCTGTGGGAATCATTATGGCATTCCTTGGTGCTCCTTTCTTTATCTTCATTCTGCTCAAAGGAAAAGGAGGACACAGAAATGCTTGAACTGAATCGTATATCAGCAGGATATGGAAAACAGACCGTGCTTAACGACGTAAGCGCATTTTTTGAAAAAGGTAAGCTGACGAGTATCATCGGCGTAAACGGATGCGGAAAAAGCACGCTGCTCAAAGCTATACTCGGCATTTTGCCACTGTCAGGCGGTGAGATCACTGTTGACGGCGAAAATCTCCTTACAATGAGCAGAAACGAGATTGCCAAAAAGATCGCATATCTCTCGCAAGGAAAGAACACTCCCGATATGACGGTTATGCAAATGGTGCTTCACGGTAGATTTCCTTATCTCAGCTATCCAAGAAAATATACAAGCCGCGACAGAGAAATTGCGTACTCCGCTATGGAACAGGTAGGAATTGCAGGTTTTGCAGAAAAGCCGCTGTTTATGCTTTCCGGCGGTATGCGTCAGAACGCCTACATAGCAATGGCACTTGCGCAGGATACCGATTACATTCTTCTGGACGAGCCTACCACCTATCTTGATATCGCTCATCAGCTTGAATTGATGAGGCTGTTAAAACAGCTTTCCGATAACGGCAAAGGGATCGTGACCGTGATGCACGATCTGCCACTCGCCTTTGATTTTTCGGATACGCTTACCGTGATGAACAATGGAGGAATCATTGCTTGCGGAACGCCGAGTGAACTCTGCAACTTACCCATTATCGAAGATATATTCGGTGTAAAAATAAAGCAGATGCAAGATGACAAATATTCTTATCAATATTGATAAATCAAGCCCTCGTTCCCTTACGGAGCGAGGGCTTTCAATGTGATTGTTCAACTCATTGGATAAGTAGGTCAAATGCCGCTTGGCATAAGGTGTTGAAGCGCTTATTTTTGTGTATGAGAAGATAATGCGTTCTTGTCATTGACGCATCGGCAATAGTCAGCGATTTTAGAATACCTTGACTTATCGCTTCGCCAACAATTCCTTCCGGCAAAACGGCAATGCCGTGACCTGCCGCGGCGAAGGCGATCAAAGCTTCATTGCTGACTGATTCCACAAACGTCCTTACGGAAAAATGCTTTTCAGCAAGTACACCGTCAAACAGATCGCGCGAGGCACTTCCGCGCTCACGTAAGAGAAAGGGATAGCGGATAGCCTCACCAAGCGAAATTTTGGACGGTGCGGAATAGTCGGGAGAACAGACCGCAATCAACCGATCTTCGCCAAGAGGCAGCTTTTTTAAGTGTTCTGAATGTATATCTCCCTCTACGATACCGAGATCAAGCTCTCCGCATTCGAGCTTCGCTTCAATCACGGCAGTTTTGTCTATGATGAAGGTAGGCTCAAGCTGAGGGAGCTTTTCTTTTATTCTCGTCAAAAAGGACGGTAATATCGTTTTGCCAAGTGTCAACGAAGAACCGATGCGAAGCTTTGGGTTCTGTCCGCCGAGCATAGCGGTTTCTTCAAAATCCTCGAACTGAGCAAGAATGCTTTTTGCCTTGACAAGAAGCTCCTTCCCAAGCTCGGTTATCACAAGACGCTGATTGATACGTTCAAAAAGCGATGCCTTATAATATTTTTCAAGCTCTGCGATGGTCGTGCTGACCGCAGGCTGAGCCATATATAAGGCTTCCGCAGCCTTAGTGATGCCGCCGCACTCGCATACGGCAACAAATATTTTCAAATGTCGGAGTGTCATATGCCACCTCATAATAAATCAAATATAAACTATATAATATTATACTATTTTACTTATGAGACATCAAGTGATATAATAAAAATTATAAAGATTTGGAGGATGATATATGTTACCCGATCCTATATTCTTAAATATCCATATGTACGGTGTAATGATCGCCGTCGGCATATTGTGCGCATTTCTTACGCTCTTTTATCTGACGAAAAAGAAGGGTGTAGATGTGAGATTAACAGATTTTATATTTTATAACGGAATCGCATCCATTGTTGTCGGCTTTGGCTTTGCCACACTGTTCCAATCGACCTACAACTACATAAAAAATCCATCTGCGGGCTTTGAGCTGGGAAGCGGAATGACATTTATCGGAGGTCTTATCGGAGGTGTTGCTTGTTTCCTCGCAATATATTTCATATTCAGAAAGAAATACACGACAAGGCTGTATGAAGTCATTTCTTTGTTCCCGTGTAGTATTCTGATTGCCCACGCATTCGGACGTATCGGTTGCTTTTTTGCAGGGTGCTGTTACGGAAAGGAAACCGACAGCTTCCTCGGCGTACAGTTTCCCGACCTTCCACATCCCGTGCATCCTACGCAGCTTTACGAGGCAGCGTTCTTATTTGCGCTGTTCGCTGTGAGCGTATACCTCATTTTGAAAAAGGACTTCAAGCACAACCTGAGTCTGTATCTCATAGCATACGGCGTATTTCGGTTTTTAATCGAATATGTACGCGGAGATGACAGAGGTGAGCTTGTGGGCTTCATTACGCCTTCACAGTTTTGGTCTGCTTTTATGGTGCTTGCAGGTGTTGCTATAATATTCGTGATGAATCATGTTCTTGTTAAGGCGGCGAGAAATGAAAAAATATCTTAATCTCTTTTTGACGATGCTGAAAATCGGTCTGTTCACCTTCGGCGGTGGTTATGCTATGATCGCTTTGCTTGAAAACGAGTTCGTATCCAAAAAGAAATGGCTTGAAAAAGATGAATTTTTGGATGTCGCCGCAATAGCTGAATCCACACCCGGCCCTATTGCCATCAATGCGGCAACTTACATAGGATACAAAAATTCTGGAGTGATCGGCTCAATGATTGCTACGCTTGGCATTTGTATTCCGTCTTTTGTTATTATCTATGCTATATCGCTGTTTTTAGATGCCTTTCTTTCATTGACATTGGTTGCATACGCTTTCAAGGGGATTCAGATATGTGTGGTATATTTGATCCTTACAGCAGGGCTGAAGATGCTGAAGCAGATGAAGAAAACCGTATTTAATACCGTCATTATCTCGGTAACACTTATCAGTATGATCGTATTTTCATTATTTGCTGTAAAGTTTTCAACAATATTTTACATACTGATTAGCGGAGCCTGCGGTGTAGCGGTATATTTTCTCGGCAAGATCAGGAAGGAGGAAAAGCAATGATATATCTCAAATTGTTCTTAACCTTCCTTCAAATCGGTGCGTTTTCCTTTGGCGGAGGATACGGGATGATCTCTCTGATACGAGAAAAGGTTTTGATGCACGGTTGGCTTACCGAGGAAGAAATGCTCAATATGATTGCCGTAGCTGAATCCACTCCCGGACCGATCGCGGTTAATATGGCGACCTTCGTTGGCTCGTCACAAGGCGGTTTCCTCGGTGCGATCCTTGCTACGCTGGGTGTGGTATTGCCGTCATTTATTATCATTCTCATAATTGCAGCCCTGATACGCAACTTTATGAAATATGCGGGAGTAAAAGCGTTTCTCGGCGGTATCCGTCCGTGTGTTGTTGGCTTGATACTCGCAACGGCAATCACGATGTTTATGAGTACGGCAATCGGATTCAGTGGTATAGGAGATACACTTGCCACAGATTTTAATGGCATTATTATATTCGCCATATTGATATTAATCAACATTGTAGCAAAGCTTGCATTGAAGAAAAAACCAACACCTATACTGATGATACTCATATCGGCAGGTCTTGGTATGCTGATGTATTCATTATAAGGATTTTGATAAACAAATTCCAATTTGTCGGGATGATAAAAGCGAGGGCTGACGAAAAACAATCGTCAGCCCTCAAAATTTGAGTCGCAGAAAACCTGCTAAGAAAAGTCAATAGTTTTTTTGAAAATAATTGAGAAAAATTTTGAGGTAACAGAAGCAGCACCAAAAGGGCGAAAAAGGGGTAAATTTTTTCGCCCGAGAGATATTCGGTTGTATGTAATCAGAGTTCTAATTCACGGTAGAGATCGGTGACTTTACCTTTCCGACATTAACAATCAGGCAGAAGCTATGTTTATTCGGCAGGTAAAAGAAATGGCAGAAAAGAAAGGTGTAACCGAAGCACTTAAAGCCGAAAATCAAATGGAGTGGGCTGGACGGATGAACAATATCTGTAATCAAGCAACAGAATTTGTAAATGCTGAACTTATATATAATTAAATAGATATGACAAATCGCCTGCCAAGATATTTTGGCAGGCGATT
>ERZ827512.994-NODE-994-length-31230-cov-3.354611_pt1 | contig 31230 bp, 27 predicted proteins | sample MGYA00519916_ERZ827512 | MGnify/ENA primary metagenome ERZ827512 (study PRJEB31778, sample SAMEA3449335) | human gut metagenome | biome: human gut; feature: human-associated habitat; material: faeces | place: United Kingdom | collected 2010/2012 ... | reverse complement strand
AGGCAAAACCCGTAAAACTCAAAAAAGTGGCATTCAGCCACTTTTTTGACACTCTAAGGCGCGTACCGTATGGCACGCGCCTTCAACATATCTGTATATCTGTTAATTCCTAAAGTCTGGACCGGGATCTCCAAGCCGCCAGTGTTTTCTGCAAAGGCCGATGTATTTGTCGTTTGCACCGAGAACTACCTGCTCGCCAACCTTGGTTATGCCTCCTTTGCCGTCGAGGCGGGCGTTGCATATGGCCTTGCGGCCGCACCAGCAGATGGTCTTTATTTCCTCGATAGTATCGGCCCAGGCCATAAGCCAGTGACTGCCTTCGAAGAAGTTGCCCTGAAAGTCGGTGCGGAGGCCGTAGCAGATGACGGGAACGTTGTATTCGTCCACTATATCAGTCAGAAGCTGCACCTCGTCCTTTGAAAGAAACTGCGCCTCATCCACGATTATGCAGTCGTAGTCTCCGCGCTTTATGGCGGCTATGTCCATTTCATGGAACAGTACGCACTCGGAAGAGAGGCCGCAGCGGGACTTTACCGTGCGCACGCCGTCCCGTACGTCTATGGCAGGCTTGACCAGGAGGGCATTCTGACTCCGCTCGCCGTAGTTGTATTTTACCATGAGGGCATTGGCGGTCTTGCTTGAGCTCATCGCTCCGTAGCGGAAATACAGCTTTGCCATGGGTTTTACCTCAGGCCCTTATCATATGGGATACCCTCCGCCTTAGGCGCTCTGGACTTCTTGGAGGTGAAGGCCAATACCACAAGGGAGATGATGTAAGGCAGCATATTGTATATGCCGCTGGGTATATTCAGGTTTTTGAGGAAAGCGAAACCGAAGTATACATTCGACAGCGCCCTGAAGAATCCGAACAGCAGAGCCGCAAGTGCTATCTTTGTGGGCTTCCACTGGCCAAATATCATAACGGCGAGGGAGAGGAAGCCAAAGCCCGCGACGCCATATTCGAACTTCCATTCGCTTACGCCGCAGGTGATGTACACTATGCCGCCGAGACCGCCCAGAAGGCCGGAGATCAGCACACCTGCCCAGCGCATCTTGAATACGTTTATGCCTACGCTGTCGGCTGCCTGAGGATGCTCGCCGCAGGCCATGAGCCTAAGGCCGAACTTGGTCTTGTATAGGGTGATATAGGACAGCACCAGTGCTATCACTGCGACCAGCATGAACCAGTTGAACTCAAAGGAGCCTATGTTCACAAGGAAGGCCTTCTTGGCGCTGACGTACTGTATGGTAGAGGATACGTCATCGGGATTAGCTGCGGTGTTTATAGCCTTTACGATAACGGTGGCCGCCGCAGTGCCAAGTATGTTCATGGCGGTGCCGACGATGGTCTGGTCAGCGTTGCAGTGAATGGCGGATATAGCCAGAAGGCAGGAGTAGAGCATGCCTGCTATGATGCTGGTGAGTATTACCAGCAGTACCATAAGGGCAGCTGGAGTGCCGTCAGGCAGGTAGCGCATCATCAGTGCGCCGCCCAGAGCACCCATTACCATTATACCTTCAAGGCCCAGATTGATTACGCCGGAATGCTCGGAGAAGCAGCCGCCAAGGGCCACCAGCAGCAGAACAGAAGCGAACAGCAGGGTGTATTGTATCAGCAGTACCATTAATTGTCGCCTCCTTTCTCAGTATTTGCGCAGAGAGCTGCCTGCTTTTCCAGCCGGGCCTTTTTTTCTTCGCTCTTTGCAATACCGCGGTTCATCACCGTTTTAAAGAACAGCACGAAGCTGCAAAGGTAGATGATTATGGCGGAGATAAGGTCTGATATCTGAGAGCAGTACATGGACTTATCCACATATGCGCCACCGGCGGTTATGTGTTGAATGAAGAAGGATGAGAATATCGAACCTATGGGGTTCAGTCCGCCTAAGAATGCGGCCGCTATGCCGTTGAAGCCCATGCCGGGGACGGAGGAAGTGGAGCACTGCCACTGCTCGTAGCCGGTGAGGTAAAGCATAGCCGCACCCAGTCCTGCCAGTGCGCCGGAGATGCCGAGGGAGAGGATTATGTTGCGCTTTTCAGCCATGCCGCAGTACTTGGCTGCGTTTTTATTGTAGCCGGTAGCGCGCAGTTCGTAGCCGAAGCGGGTCTTTTCCAGTACTATCAGCACCACTATGGCGATGATTATGGCAAGGGGAATGGCGAGGCCTACGTACTGGTTGTTGTTGAACAACTTGCCTAAGCCGAGGGAGGGCAGCACCGCATTGGGATTGGTGGTGTTTAGCACCAGAGTGTATGGGCTGGTCTCTTCCTTTACCTTGGTGAGCAGCATATTTGTGAGGTAGAGGGTTATCCAGTTGAGCATTATGCCGGATATGACTTCGTTTACGTTGCGGTATGACTTTAGCACACCGCTTATGCAGCCGAGCAGCGCGCCTGCCAGCATTGCAAATACCATGCAGGGCAACCAGCTCCAGCCCAGGCCAAGCGCCGTGTAAAGCGCCAGAGCCACGCCGGCACAGTACTGACCGGCGGCGCCTATGTTGAACAGGCCTACTTTATAGGAAAATAGTATTGACAGGGAGCAGAGGAGCAGAGGAGCCGTCTTTACCAGCGTATTGCCCATATACTTCAGCTGTGCCTGGGGCCTGTTGTAGGTCATGAAGTTCTTTACTATGGTAACTATGGCATTGCCTGCGCCGGTAGGATTAATGAACAGCAGCACAATATAGCCTATAAACAGTCCCAGCACGATGCATACGAGGGACGCTATCAGCGACTGCACACCGTTATTTTTCAGCAGATTCTTTTTCATGCTTTCACCTCGTCTCTCTTTGCGCCTGCCATGTAGAGGCCCAGCTCTTCCTGAGTGGTGGCCTTTGGGTCAAGCTCGCCGACTATCTCGCCCTCATACATTACCAGTATGCGATCCGGAACGTCCATCACTTCATCCAGCTCAAGAGATACCAGCAGCACCGCCTTGCCGGCGTCGCGCTGGGCTACAAGCTGCTTGTGAATGTACTCGATCGCGCCTACGTCAAGGCCTCGGGTGGGCTGGACGGCTACCAGCAGCTCAGGGTTTTTGTCTATCTCGCGGGCGACTATGGCCTTCTGCTGATTGCCGCCGGACATACTTCTGGCAATGGTGATGGGACCCTGACCGGAACGGATGTCGTACTGGCCGATCAGCTTTTCCGCATAGGAGCGGATATTGTTCCTGCGGAGGAAGCCCGCCTTGTCGGTGAATTCGGGCTCAAAGTAGCGCTGGAGCACAAGGTTGTCCTCCAGGGTGTAATCCAATATCAGTCCGTGCTTGTGGCGGTCCTCGGGTATGTGGCTCATGCCCATTATGCTGCGCTGACGTATGGGAACGTTGGTTATATCCCTGCCGGAGAGGGTGATCTTGCCGGATACGGCGGGCTCAAGGCCGGTAAGGGCATGGACGAATTCGGTCTGGCCGTTTCCGTCAATGCCCGCTATGCAGACTATCTCGCCTGCGCGCACCTTCAAGGATGCGTTCTTTACGGCGTTGTTCTTGTGTACCTTGGAGGCTACGGTAAGATCTTCTACAGAAAGGATAACGTCGCCGGGATTGGACGGGCCCTTTTCAACGTGAAAGCTGACGTTGCGGCCTACCATCATTGAGGAGAGCTCCTCCATGGTGGTATTAGCGGTTTCCACGGTGCCTATATACTTGCCCTTGCGAAGGACGGTGCAGCGATCTGCCACCGCCATTATTTCATTTAGCTTATGAGATATGAACAGTATGCTCTTGCCCTCGGCGGCGAGGTTTTTGATGATCTGCATCAGCTCGTCTATTTCCTGAGGGGTAAGCACAGCCGTAGGCTCATCGAATATAAGTATGTCATTGTCGCGATACAGCATCTTGAGTATCTCTGTGCGCTGCTGCATGCCTACGGTGATATCCTCTATGAGAGCATCAGGGTCAACGGCAAGACCGTATTTTTCGGAAAGCTCCATAACCTTTTTTCGGGCGTCCTGCTTTTGCAGAAAGCCGTGGTTGTTGGGCTCGACGCCAAGTATGATGTTGTCCAGAACAGAGAAGCATTCCACCAGCTTGAAGTGCTGGTGCACCATGCCTATGCCGAGTGCGTTGGCGTCATTAGGATCCTTGATCTCGACCTTGCGGCCGTCCTTATGTATCTCGCCTTCCTCAGGCTGATACAGACCGAAAAGTACGCTCATAAGGGTTGATTTGCCGGCTCCGTTTTCGCCGAGCAGGGCATGTATTTCGCCCTTTCTGAGTTGAAGCGTGATGTTGTCGTTGGCGATTATGCCAGGAAACTTCTTGGTAATATTCAGCATTTCTATAGCATACTGATTTTCCAAGTCACTGTCCCTCCTTCCGTTTTTATGGCCCGGGCGCTACTTGTTTCACGGGGACGGAAACCATATACATATAATTAAAGTTTACTATATTTGTATGTATAAAGCAAAGAAAAATTAGCGCTTTCGACAAATTTTATACACAAAAAAAGAGAGCCGCCGAAGCGGCCCTCCTGTAAGGCTCAAGCTGAATTACTTGATAGCGCCCTGATCGTCAACGGTGATAACGGTGGCGAAGTCAGAGGCAGCCTTGGTGGTATCGTTGGAAACGGTGATCTTGCCGGCGAACATATCGGCTACCAGAGCCTTGTAATCGTCAACAGTGAACTTGCCGTCTGCAAACTGAGTGGAGCCCATGGGGAGCTGTACGTAGTTGTCCTCGGGGTTGTCGGATACCAGACCCAGAGTGTCGATCTTGCCGCCATAGTTTGCGAAATTGCCCGCAACTACTTCGCTCAGCATGGTCTTTACGGTGGGGGCGAGGCCCTTCATAGCGGAGGTAACAGTCATGCCCTCGCCATAAGCGCCGTCGATGATAGCAGCCTGGTCAACGTCAACGCCGATGACCTTGCCGCCGACCTTGGCAGCAGCCTCAGCAGCAGAGGTGTAGATACCGCCGCCGCAGGCAAATACGACCTCGGTGCCGTTGGTATACCAGGTATCCATAACGGCAGTGATGTCCGCATCGCCAAAGAACTGGCCGCCGTAGACGTAGTTCAGCTTAACGTCGGTGAGACCCAGAGCAGCCGCAGCGGCGTCAACGCCCTGTACGAAGCCGTAGCCGTAACGCACAACAGCGGGAACGGCCATGCCGCCCAGGAAGCCCAGGTTCTTATAGCCCAGCTTTACGGCAGCGTAGCCTGCCATATAGCCGCAGAGCTCTTCCTGGTATACCGCGCAATACAGGTTGGAGGGAAGCTGATAATCGTCGCCCAGGTCAGCGGCGCCTACATCCAGAGCGATGAAGGTAACATCGGAATAGGTGCCTGCGGTCTCCTTGATGGCGCCGGCAAAGGCATAGCCGGGCATTACGACTACGTTGTAGCCTTCGTCGATAGAGGACTCGATCATAGCAACGCGCTCTGCATCGGAGTCGCCGGCGGGCTTGAAGTAGTTGAAGTCAATACCCTTTTCCTCACAGAAAGCCTTGCAGGCTTCGTAGGTGGTCTGGTTGAAGGACTGGTCGGTGATATCGCCGTAGTCGGTGATCATAGCGACCTTGTACTCGGAAGCAGCCTCAGCGGAAGCTTCAGGAGCAGCGGTCTCTTCGGTTGCGGGAGTCTCTTCGGTTGCGGGAGTCTCCTCGGCAGCAGGCTGAGAGCAAGCTACCATAGACAGAGCGAACATGGCTACCATAACAATAGCAATGAACTTCTTCATGTATAAGTTTCCTCCTTAAAATTATGCAGCTGTATTTTTGTTTGCCGCATTGATGTTTACATTATAACAAATACATTGTACTATTTCAAATATAATTCAGCTATCATAATGTGAAATATGTGTCACAACATAATAAAATCCGGCGTGCCGCAAGCTTTTTTCCTGTTTTTCATATTTTTGCTCCAGTTTGGCGCAAATAATATTTGGAGATGCAGCTGATTGATGATACAATATTGCAGAGAATAATGAGGTATAGCCATGTACGGATACATCCAGCCGAATCAGGACGAGCTCAGAATAAGAGAATATACCGAATACAGGGCGTATTACTGCGGGCTGTGTAAATGTCTCAGCGCCGAATACGGCGAAATAGCGCGGAGCGTTCTGAGCTACGACTGTACCTTTATAGCTCTCTTGCTTTCCGGCCTCGCCGGTACTGACGATGTGCAAAAGCGTCGCTGTGTATATAAGCCTTTATCAAAGCCGCGTCTTGCCGCAGCCGCCGACGATATGCTGCGCTTTGCCGCCGATATGGATGTGCTGCTGGCCTATTACAAGCTGGAAGACGACTGGCGGGACGACAAAAATCCCGCGGCTGTCTGTGCAAAAGCTGCCCTTGGCGGCGCCATGAAAAAGGCGGCAAACAGGCAGCCTGAAATGGATCGTGCCATATCCCGGGGCCTGAAGGAGCTTGGCGAGCTTGAAAAAGCGAACTGCTCCGAGCTGGATGCCCCGGCAGACGCCTTTGCCCGAATGATGAAATCCGTAGGCCTTTCTGCGCCCATTGAGAACCGGGGAGACAGGATAGCCCTCGCACACACGCTGTATCACCTCGGCCGCTGGGTATATTTAATAGATGCCTGGGACGACAGGGATAAGGATAAAAAGAAAGGCAGCTACAATCCGTTCATCGCGTCAGGCGCAGATAAGGACAGGGCGGAGTTCCTGCTGAACTGTTCCCTTAATGAGGCGATAAACGCTTATCAGCTTTTGAACTTACTATCTCATGAGGGACTGCTGGATAATATAATCCTTGACGGCTGCCCTGCAAAAAACAGAGAGGTTCTTGGAGGAAAAGATGAATAACCCTTATAAGGTACTTGGAGTAAACGAGGGTGCTTCGCAGGAGGAGATAAGGTCTGCATACCTTAAACTCGTCAAGAAGTACCATCCGGACAAGTATACCGATTCCGATCTGAAGGAGCTTGCAAACGAAAAGCTGGTGGAGGTCAACGAAGCCTATGAGATGCTGACAAAGAAAAACGGTCAGAGCTCAAGCTACGCCAACAGGAACGGCAATGGCACCTATGACTCCTACAGCGGCGGATATACCGGCTCCGGAAGCTCGTATTCCGGCCCGAATGCTCAGGAATTCAACAGGGCGAGGGCTTTCATCAACCAGAATAACCTTCAGGCCGCCAAGGCGGTGCTGGACGCCATATCCACCCGCAACGCCGAATGGTACTATCTTTACGGCATAATATACCTGCGCCAGGGCTGGTACGATAAGGCCCGGGAATACCTGACGATAGCCTATCAGCAGGAGCCCCACAACCCGGAGTACGCCGCGGCGTACAGTTCGATAAAAAACAGCGGCGGCGCCTATACCAGAAGCACCGGCAACTACGGCTCCTACAATTGCAGCCCCTGCCCGCTCTGCGCCAGTATGCTGTGCTGTAGCTCAATGGGCGGTATGCCCTATATTTTCTGCTGTTAATATAAATAAGAAAAACTTAATATTTTTACGCCAATTTGGATTTTATTCTTCTGCCGCTCTGGCGATACTAATGTCAGAAATACGATGGAGGGATAAGAAAAATGAGGTTCAGAGGATTAAAGATACTGCTGCTGGCCGTTACTGCCGCGGCAGTTTTGTTTTTGCTTTGCGGTGCGGTCAAGACCCTTGGTATGGACAGGTGGGTGGATTTCGACGTATACAGAATAACAGGCTGCGACAGGACCTCAATAATATACGATGGGCAAAGCGATGTGGTTACCCGCTTACACGGAGTTCAGGACAGGACATGGGTGAGCATCAGTGAACTACAGCCAAGCACTGTGTATGCTTTTATCTCCGCCGAAGACGCGCGATTTTTTGAGCACGAGGGAGTAGACGTCATACGCATCGCCGGTGCTATCGTGGCGGATATAAAGGCCGGCAGCTACGTTCAGGGAGCCTCTACCATAAGCCAGCAGCTCATAAAGCTCAGCCACCTCACCTCCGAAAAAACCATATCCAGAAAGGCTGAGGAGGCAGCCCTTGCCTATGAGATGGAGCGGCAGTACAGCAAGGAGGATATCCTTGAGATGTACCTGAATTACGTTTACTTCGGCGGCGGGTATTACGGTATCGAGGCGGCAGCCGAGGGCTATTTTGGAGTACACGCATCCGACCTTACTCTGGATCAGAGCGCCATGCTTGCAGGGATACTCAAGTCCCCGTCGGGCTACGCGCCACATATAAACTATGCGGCTTCAATAAACAGACGCAACAATATACTCAGGCTTATGCGGGATTACGGCTATATAACCGACGATGAAAAAAAGCAGGCCTCAGCCAGGCGCCCTACCATACTGCACGACAAGAATGAGGAGTACAGCGGCTACTATACAGACGCCGTTACAAAGAGCGCTGCTGCGCTGATGGGAATTACCGTAGACGAGCTGATACGGGGCGGCTACAACATTTATTCCGCCATGGACAGCGATATACAGCATTACTGCGAGGAGATGTTCAAAAACGGAGAGCTGTTCCCGGCAGAGGATTCAGAGGCTTCAATAGTGGTACTGGAGCCCTCCACAGGCATGGTAGTCGCAATGGTGGGCGGGCGCAGCTACACGGGCGGCATATCCTTCAACCGGGCGACCGATATACGGCGTCAGCCCGGTTCCGTGATAAAGCCTGTTATAGCATATGCACCGGCTTTTGAATACCTAAACTATACTGCGGCAGATATGATACTGGACGAGGAGACGACTTTTGCCGATTATACGCCGTCAAATTACGGAAACAAGTATTACGGCTGGGTAACTGTGCGGGAAGCCGTAACCAAGTCACTCAACGTGCCTGCGGTAAAGACGCTATCGGCAGTAGGGGTATACAGGGCAAAGGATTTCGCAAAAAGGTGCGGTATAGAGTTTGACGATAAGGACGACAGTCTGGCACTTGCTCTCGGCGGTTTTACCTATGGCGTATCTCCTTTACAGATCGCAGGGGCATATTCCTGTTTTGCCTCAGGCGGTATATACAATACCCCAACGTTGATAAAGAAGATAACCGACAGGAACGGCCTGACGGTATATGAATACAGGCAGGACAGCCGGAGAGTAATGAGCGAGGCAAACGCCTATATCCTTACCAGTATGCTCAAAAGCGTGGTGACTGAAGGAACGGGCCATCGGCTGAATACGCTTGATATACCCATAGCCGGCAAGACGGGCACAGTTGGCTTGGCAAACGGCAACAGGGATGCGTGGATGGCGGGGTACACGCCTGAATATACCGCCGTCGTATGGCAGGGGTACGATAGCGACAGGCTGGGGCTGCTGCCGTCCTCCGCCACCGGCGGCACTTATCCTGCGCTGATGCTGTATGAGCTTTTTAACCACATATATCCCGATGGCAGGAGCGGAGATTTTGAAAAGCCTGAAAGCGTGAAGCAGTATTCCATTGACGCCAAGACGCTGAAAAAACAGCACAAGGTAGTCCTCGCCAACGCCATGACGCCCCAAAGCAGCCGAGTTACCGAATACTTTACGGAAGAAACAGCGCCGGAGGACGTATCGGGCTACTGGGCAGTGCCGGGATCGGCACAGAACCTCCTGGCGGTGCGCGAAGAAGGAGGCGTTATGGTATCTTTCGATTGTCCGGATGATTTCGGAATGTATACCCTGTGGCGCAGCGAAGCCGGCAAGGCGGAAAAGCCGCTCATGACATGGAACGGCCGTGAAGGGCATATAGAGTACATCGACGCTGCAGTCAAGCCAGAAAAGGGTTACAGGTACAGGGTGACGGTAAAGCATGAGGAGCTGCTGATAGGCGATGAGCCGGTAGAAGGGCTGACTACCAGATACGCGTTTGTGCCGGCCGGGCTGGGTACAAGCAGCTCATCCATAAATGAATAAGCTGTGCGTCAACGGCGGACATATGCGACTGATGTATTGACTATTGCCGCAATTCGGATAAAATATATCATATAATATTATCATTGAAAGTGACGGCAATATATATGGATCTTAAAAAAATCGCCGAAGAAATGCAGCCTCGGTCCATGGCAGCACGGGATTGGGTCTTTCAGGTGATACGCACGGCCATAGTGCGCGGCGAGCTTCCGGGAGATATGCCTCTAAGGCAGGACGAGATATCCACTGCGTTAAGCGTCAGCCATATACCGGTTAGGGAGGCTTTTCGCCAGCTGGAAGCGCAGGGCCTTGTCAGGATATATCCCAACAGAGGCGCTGTAGTCACCAAACTGTCCTGTAAAGAGCTCAGCGACGTCATGGATACCCGCATACTGCTGGAAGTAGGCGCGCTTCGCTTGGCACTGCCCCATATCACGGAGGAAGATTTGGCGAGAGCCAGGGAGCTATTAGAGCTTTTTTCCAAGGAAAAGGATCCCATAAAAGGCGCGGAGCTTAACCTGAAACTGCACTTTTCGCTGTATGACCCCTGCGATAACCAGACTCTGCTTTCCCTTATAGACCAGATGCACGCCAATGTGGATAGGTATATCACTCCGTTTTTCGGGAAAGAAGAGGTATCGGCAGAACTGTATACCGTTGATGAGCACAGCCAGATTATTTCCGCCTGCGAAAGCAAGGATACCGAGCTCGCTACGGCGATACTCAGGACGCACTTGCAGCGCACAAAGAACCTCCTTCTGAAATCCCCACTTCTTTACTGATTGATTCAAAAGAGCACCATGGGCCGCGAAACCGCGGCCTTTGTATTTTTTTGGGGGACAGAATCCAACATTGTTGATAAACAGGACACAGATACGACGCGATTTTATGTTATAATCATGCTGATATAAGATGCACTGGAGGCGATGACGTGCGGTCCGACATATATTCACTGCTGGTATCCGGTATGAGATACTTCTTTGTCGCTGCCATAGTTTATATATTATTCAGGATAGTGTACCACTCTGTATGCGAGTACAATGAACTGCGCCGGGTAAAGAACTGGCTGGAAAAGGGCTATGCAAGGCATATAGAGTTCCTTCCGCCCTTTGATACCAATGAGGAAGGGTTCATACTTGCAAAGAGCAATATAATAGGCCGGGGCAGGAAATGCGATATATGCATCGACGATGGCTCGGTGCGCCGCAAGCACGCCAAGATATACGAAAAGGGCGGCTTTGTATACATCCAGCGTTACGGCAGGGCCAATATTCTCATAAACGGCGAGCCCATGGAGCACAAAACGGAGGAACTGGCGGAGGGCGATCTCGTACAGCTGGGCGAGGTCAGGTTTTATTACAGAATGAAGCGTGTGCGCTGCGAGGAGGTAGAAAATGAACAGGGTTAGGCAGCTGAGCGCGGCAGGGCTTCTGGGCATAGTTATGATATTCGAGCTTGCGGCCTTTGCGCTGCTCTCCTTAAGGGACGAGAGCTTTGACTACAAGGCGCTGATATTTGCAGGCGGCCTTATCGTGGTGCTGCTCTTGCAGTATATAATAATACTGTGGATATCAAAATACGCTGACAGGTTCATACTCGTCATAGCCAATCTTCTTGCGGGCATAGGCATGATAGTACAGTACAGGCTCTCATACGAGGTGGCCTTTAAGCAGCTGGTATGGTTCGGCATAGGTATAGTTGCCATGATAGTTTGTGTGCTGCTCATGCGGGCGCCGAAATTCTTCAAGACCATGGATATCCCGCTCATGGCGCTAAGCATCGCCATGCTGGGGGTGCTGCTGGTGATAGGCACCGAAAACGGCGGCGCAAAAAACTGGATAAAGCTGGGCGGCATAAGCGTCCAGCCCTCGGAATTCGTTAAGGTAGCGCTTGTGTTCGTCATGGCCAACCACTTTACAAAGGTAAAAAGGACCTGGGACTGGCTGCCGTCGGCAATATTTGCGATAATCGTGGCTGGGCTTCTGGTTGCGGAGCGAGATCTTGGCGCCGCGCTGCTGATATGCGGGACGTATCTTATAATGTTTTACACCGCGACCGGCAAGGTAGGCACTACGCTGGTCGGCCTTGGAGCCGGCGCTGCCGGTGCCGTGGCCAGCTATTATATGTTCGACCACGTTAAAGCACGCGTTGCTATATGGCTCAACCCCTGGGCTACCTATTCCACCAGCGGCTACCAGATTGCCCAGGGCCTCATGGCAATAGCCTCGGGCGGCCTGTGGGGCCTTGGCCTTACCAAAGGACTTCCCAAGAGCATACCCGCATACAATACCGACTACATATTTGCAGTCATCTGCGAGGAATTCGGCATTGTATTCGGAATTGCCGTGATAGCGCTGTATCTGGTGTTCATAATCCGGGGCGCGCTCATAGCGCTCAACGCCAGAAGCAGGTATCTTATGCTCGTAGCCTTTGGCTGCACGGTGCTCATAACCCTGCAAAGCTTTATAATAATAGCGGGCGTGATAAAGCTCATACCGCTGACCGGCATAACCATGCCCTTCGTAAGCTATGGCGGCAGCTCGATGATAGCCTGCATGATGCTGCTTGGCATACTCGAGGGCGTATCCAGAGAAAACGGAGAGATGCTTCAGGACGCCATGTACGAAGCCTGCGAGGAAAACGCTTAAGGAAGATATTATATGAAAAAGGAACGAAAGGACAGCACAAGAAATCATATAAAGGCCATGCTGGCGCTGTTTTGCGTTATGTTCATAGTGCTGAGCGTCTACCTTGGCTACATAGTAAACGTATACGGCAACCGCTGGTTCGCAAGCCCCTATAATACAAGGGTAGCAAACAGAAAGGGAACCATCGCCGCCGGCATGCTGCTGGACAGAAACGGCGTAAGGCTCGCCTATACCAACAGCGAGGGCAAGCGCAAATACGTGGACGTAAAGTCCCTGCGGCGATCTATGAGCCACATAATAGGCGACACATACGGCCAGACCTTCGGCGCGGAATCCATGTTCGCAAAGTATCTTTTGGGCTTTGACAGCCGCCTGACCGACGAATTCGAGCAGCTCATAGGCACTCAGCAGAAGGTAGGGTCCAGCGTGCTGCTTACTGTGGATTCCGAGCTTTGCGAGTACGCCTACAAGCTGATGGACGATTACTGGGGCGCGGTGGTTCTGATGAATTACAAGACAGGCGAAATACTTGCCTCTGTCAGCCAGCCCACGTTTGATCCCAAATATATGGAGGATTACCTGAACGGAGAGAAGGATCTTGCCGCCAGCGCAATGGTGAACCGTGTGACTATGGGGCGCTATACTCCCGGCTCCACATTCAAAATAGTCACGATGATAGCAGCGCTGCGTTATCTTCCAGGCATAGAGAACCGCACTTTCAACTGCGACGGCGCTCTTGTATTTGATAAAAAGACCGGCAAGTATCTGCCAAACATACACGTTGACGACGAAGAATTCGCCGCCGCCAGCGAAAACATAAAGTATGACAGGGATCAGGAGGGGGCAGAGGACGTGGGCGCGGAACCTGCTGCCAGCGAGCTGTACAGTATAGTGAGGGACTCGCACAGCGAATACCACGGCGAGATAGACATATATACCGCCTTTGCAAAATCCTGCAACAACACCTTCGCAAAGCTTGCGATGGAGCTGGGGCCGGCACGGCTCGCCACAGTCGCAAAGGAGCTGGGCATAGGCGACGAATTCCTGTTCAACGATATGATGCTTTATTCAAGCTCATTTGAGAAGGGCAGTACGGATCTGGAGGTGGCATGGTCGGGCATAGGCCAGTATAAGGACCTTATGACCCCCATGCAGACATGTATGCTGACCGCGGCCATAGCCAATGGCGGCGTAATGATGGAGCCGAGGCTTTTGAGTAGGGTAGCGGATGGCAACAACAGGGTAAAATTAACGGCCGGGAGCAGGGTCTATAAGGCTGTGCTCACGGCCGCAGAATCCGAAATAATGCAAAATGCCATGTTCGATACCGTAAATCACGGTACCGGCAGGAAGGCCGCGCTGGAGAGCTATCAGGTAGGCGGCAAGACGGGAAGCGCCGAGGTATCCTCAAACAAGAGCGTAAAGACCCACTCCTGGTTTACGGGCTTTGTTGCGGATGATGAGCATCCGCTTGCCGTTACGGTGATACTTGAGCAGGCTGGCGGCGGTGCAAGCGCAGCGGCTCCCCTTGCAGGGCAGCTGCTCAAAAAGGCCATAAAACTGGGCTACTGATCTGGTTGAATGTCATAGTAGGCGAGCATGAGGTCAACCATCATGCCATAGCTCTTTACGCCGGTTTCCTGAAGGTTGAACTTAAGATAGCTGTCGTTTATGCTGTCGAACGCCTCCTCGACCTGACCCTCGTATCTGTCCCAGTATTGGTTATAAGCGGCAATATCACGCAGCACAGCGTCGCTGTAGGTTTCCCTCAGGGCTGCCGCTTTGTCCGGGGCGCTTTTATACAGAGCGTTGCCGCAGTTTATCAGCGCGAGCATCGCTCCGGAATATCTTATAGAAGGATCCTCCGAGCTGATGCAGGCGAGATAGGCTATGAAGTTAGCCTCGTCCTCGCGGGCAAAGCCTAAGGAATGGGCGTTTTCGTGAGCCGCGCTGGAAAGGAGCAGAAGCGAGGGCTGATGTGTGTTTACATTCGCCTCTGCGGTAAACGGCATGAAAATGCCGCATATCCCCGCCCATGACATTCCTTCGGAGGCCATCACTCCCTTTGCGGGATAAACCCTGCCTGCAAAAAGGGGATTGCTCTGACTGAGCCTTTCATATGCGGCCGGTATTTTATCGAAATACTTCCTGTAATCCGCTATGTGGAATACGCGGTTTTCGTCCTCTGGAACGCTTCTCCTGAGCTCGTTTGCGTCTGCCGAGAGCTTATGGCAAAGCGCTTGAAGCTCCTCATCCGGCCTGGCCTTTACCTCGAGGCCCGCAAGCTGGTAAAGCGTAGGCCGGGAATAGTTAAAGCCCCAAAGTATATAAAACAGATTCAGCATCACGCCTGCAAATATGGCGAGGGAAAGCAGGAAGGATAAGAAAGCGGCAGACGATTTTTTCCGCCTTATAAGCCCTACGACGTTTGCTATTACCGCTATGAGCACACCGAGTATAACAAAATACACGAAAAACTCCGCGACGGAAAAGCCGAGCAGCGCTGTGAAGCCTCCCAGTGCTCTGCTTATATAGGGGTATATGCCGCGACTGTACAACCTCTCCACGGTCAGCGGGTGCATTGAGGCCAGCGACGGAAGCCACAGGCCCAGAGGTATGAGCAGCAGAAACGGCAGCTTGACTAATATAGATCTCTTAATGCCCTTGGGGCTCTTTTCCTTAGCAATCATACAGGGATTATAGCATCAGTTCAGGTATTTCTCAACCAGCGCCTTTATCCATTCTTCATCGGGAGGTTCCACGACGGTTATTATCTCCTCTCCGTCCTTATCCTCGGGAAAAAGGTATATAACTGCTCTGCGCAGCTTATCCTTGTATACATGCGCATACAGCATCACTGTAGGCCGGTAGCCGGAGCAGCTGGCGATAATGGTACACTCGCCCCATGACTGGCCCAGCGCCTTTTCCTGGGGGCCGTTTTTTATTATGGGAAGCGTCACTGCCGCAAGACCTGATGAGTCAGTCTCTGCAAATATATCCGCAGAGGGTATTATTATGTCGGCGTTTTTTACCGGTGTAAGATCGTAAGCGTCTACGACGCGAATGCTCAGTCCGCCCCGGTTTTGCATTCCCATACTGCTCATAAAGAACGCCCCGGCTCCGAAAATTCCGAGCAACACAGCAAATATTGGAAATATATCGCCTTTTTTATGCTTAATTATCAAATCAGCCACCCCGCAGCTTAAATTTATGCGCGCATCCGACAATTATGTGTTATAATTAAAATAAGTTTGTTATATTTGTATGCAATTATATTTTTACATATGGAGGTATTTTTTATGAAGCGATTTGCTTGTGAGGCCTTTAAAAAGGAAATGAGACTTCGTGTGGATTTCAACAATATGATGAGCGGCTTCGTCAAGGGCGGCATAACCCCTGAGGAGCTCGAGGCAAACGCAGCGGCATATGAGGCTGCGGCAAGGGCCATGGATGAAAAGCGCGGAAGCATGAAGTGGAGAGAGCTGCCCTTCAATCAGGACGAAGTAATTAAGGCCATAAACGCTAAGGCGAAGGATATCCGTGATAACTTCGACGATTTCGTAGTGCTGGGCATAGGCGGAAGCGCCCTCGGTCCCATAGCCGTCCATCAGGCCCTGTGCCATCTCCGTTACAACGACCTTCCCAGGGAGAGGCGCGGAGGCCCAAGGCTCTTTATAGAGGACAACATAGATCCCGAAAGAATGGAGTCTCTGTTCGAAGTCATAGATGTAGAGCGTACCATGTTCAACGTTATAACCAAGTCCGGCAGCACCTCTGAAACCATGTCTCAGCTTTTACTCGTTACAAACATACTGAGGGAAAAGCTGGGGGACGGTTGGACTGAGCGCATTGTAGCTACCACCGACCACAGCAAGGGCAATCTCATAAAGATATCAAAGGAATTCGGCCTCGATACATTCTATGTGCCTGACGGAGTAGGCGGAAGGTTCAGCGAGCTTTGTCCCGTGGGCCTCCTGGCCGCCGCGGTATGCGGCATAGATATCGAGGAGCTCCTTGCCGGCGCCGCCTATATGGATGAGCTGTGCCGCACGCACGACATATGGCATAATCCCGCCTACATGATGGCCGCTCTGCAAATGAAGGCGGTGGAAAAGGGCTGCAACATAAACGTCATGATGCCCTATGCCGATTCTCTTAAGTATATGGCTGACTGGTTCGCACAGCTCTGGGCAGAGTCCCTTGGCAAGGCTGTACACACTGACGGCAGCGCCGCCCATACCGGCCAGACCCCCGTTAAGTCTCTCGGCGTCACAGACCAGCATTCTCAGGTGCAGCTCTATACCGAAGGCCCCTTCGATAAGGTAATAACCTTCATAGGGGTAGATAAGTACAGGAGCACCGTAGAGATACCCCATGCCTACGACAACATACCCGACGTCGCTTTTTTAAGCGGCCATACCTTCAATGAGCTTATCAAATGCGAACAGTTCGCAACGGAATACGCAGTACAGAAGAGCGGGCACATGAACTGCACGGTGACGCTGCCGGAGGTGAACGCTTTCACTGTTGGTCAGCTGCTATTCTTATTCCAGCTTGAGACCGCCTTTGCGGGTGAGCTGTTGGGTATCAATGCCTTCGATCAGCCTGGCGTTGAAGAGGGCAAGAACGCCACCTATGCGCTTCTCGGCAAGCACGGCTACGATGAGAAAAAGAAGGAGCTGGACGCTGCGCCCAAAAAGGAAGCGCGCTACATAATCTGACGTTTTTGTGAACAAAGCCGCGTTTTTGCTGACGATGCGTCAGTTTTAATGTAAAATTAGACGTGCGCGGTCCGCGACTGTTTGCCGCGGCTGAAAGGAGTGCGTTTAAGTGAAAAGATTATTTCCGGTAATGCTCGTGCTGATGCTGCTCCTATGGGGCTGCAGCAAGGAAGAACCCCAACAGATTTCATCTTCGCCTGAAAGCGCAGGCACTGAAAATGCTGCCGAATCCGCCAATGACGGCGGTATAAGGCTCATGGGCATGATAATACAGGACGATGGCAGCATGAGCGGGTACATGATGATGCACGGCTTTTTGCATACGGTAGAAAACCTCGGCTATCCCGCAAAGCTTTATAGGGTGAAGGGCGATGCATCGGCTATGGTGCAAAAGGCGGTCGATGACGGCTGCACCGGGCTGCTCATACCCGGAAGCTACACCGAGGCGGTAAGGCGCGCCCACGACGCCGGTCTGTACGTCGTATGCCCATATGAGGCTTACAACGGAGACGAGGCGGATGTTAACGTAGTGGCGGACGTTTCTGAGTACATCGAGGAACTGGCCCGCGGCATAGCGGAAAGAATGACTGAGCGCGGGTTAAAGTCGGGCAGGATACTGGTATACGGAAGCAATACCGGCAGCTGCTTCCCGGCATTTGGCACTGCTGTGAAGGAATATTATCCTCAGTTTGATACTGTAAGCTTTAATAGGACGCCCGGATTAGGTGACGATGGAGCAATAGACGAGCTTTCGGATTATCTTCTGAACAACCGCGACATAAAGGGGCTTTACGCCTGCGATGAATCCTCTGTACCGGTCGCCGTTAAGGCGCGCAGTAAGGCAATAGCCGCATTTAAGGATATAGAGGCTGCCGAAAAGGCCTCTGAGAAGGAAACGAAAAAAAAAGAGCCGGAATCCACACCTATGCCGGAACCGTCAGCGGACCCTGCCAAGCCCACGCCAAATCCGGCGCTGCTCAAGCAGATATCCATAACGGCATTCGGCTGCGGCCTAAGTGATGAAAACCTGGAGCTGTTTAAGGATAACGACATATACGGCCTTTGTATAGAGCCGTATTACGATGCGGCTGCTACCGCAACCATGATGCTGGACAGACTCATGCAGGGCGAGGATACCGCAAAAAAGGTAACAGTAAACCGTCCCATCGCATACGGCGATACCATCGACAAGTACAAAGCCATATATAACGAAGTCAAGGAGCTGTTTGACGTAGAGTAAATGTTCGATAAAGACCTGCTCAAAAAAATAGACTGGATAACCATACTGTTGGTCCTGACCCTGTTTATCATAGGGCTTACAAGCATCGCCAGCATCATGGCCGACCCCTTTGACGGCACTGAAGCCAGCATAGCCGACTATCTGGACAAGCTTAACCTGTACTACGTCAAAAAGCAGCTGGTTAACTTCATGATAGGTTTCGCCGCCATGCTGGTTTTCATGGTAGTGGACTATAAAGTATTTAAGTTTCTTATCAAATACGTCTACGCAGCAAACCTGGTGCTGCTCATCATGATATTCGCCGCAGGCAAAACCCGCGGTATAGCAGGCTGGTTCAAGCTGGATTTCATCGACAGGGCGTTACAGCCCGGCGAGTTGTGCAAAATAAGCATAATAGTCACGCTTTCAAAGTACGTTAGCGACTGCATGGACAAAGAAGGCAAATTCAGGGGACTGGGGTATATAATAAAGACCACTATGTACTGTGCTGTTCCTACGGTCCTTGTAATGATGCAGCCTGACTTCGGCACGGCCTTCGTTTTTATCTGCATAATGGTATTTATATACTTCATAGGCAGGATATCCTGGGGATACATACTCACCGCGGCAGGCGGACTGGCGGTGTGTATGCCGCTGGCATATTACTTCGTTTTGAGCGATTCGCAGCGCGAGCGCATCGACGTTTTCATCAACCCGGAGTCCGATCTGCAAAACTCCGGCTACAACGTGGCCCAGTCCAAAATAGCCATAGGATCGGGTCAGCTTACGGGAAAGGGATTTTTCTCCGAAGGAACCCTTGCTCAGCTGAGGTTCGTTCCGGAGAGGCATACCGACTTCATTTTTGCGGGAATAGTTGAAGGTCTTGGGTTTGTGGGAGGCACAATAATAATCTGCCTGTTCTTTGCGCTGATATTCCGTTGGATATATATTGCCATGCGAACTAAAGACTCCTTCGGCACATGCCTCGTAGTAGGCGTTGCAGGCATGTTTACCGCCCACGTATTTGAGAATATCGGCATGACTATAGGCCTTATGCCTGTTACCGGCATACCGCTTCCATTCATAAGCTACGGAGGCTCAAATCTATTAACGAACCTTATAGGTGTGGGCATTGTGGAGAACGTATGGATGCGGCGCCAAAGCAAGAAGCGATGACGGACGAGCATATTAAGTAAATTTTCCTCCCTTTTCGCACATATAATCAAATGTGCATTAAAGAGGAGGTTTTTTTATGGCTGAAAGAATCGATCATAAGGATTTCAGATCATACGAATACGGCAGAGGAAGAAATCGCAAGTATACGATACGGTATTTCAGCCGCCCGGAGAGACGGTACAGAAGGGCCGCGGAGAGGTATGAGGATTATAGCGCCGGAGGTTCTATGCTGGTAAAAATGGGCATATGCCTGCTTCTATGCGGACTGGCGCTGGTGGCAAAAACAGTTTACAAGGGGGAGGATCTTGCGCAGACTGCCGCAAACCTTACTGAAAAGGCAGAGAATATAGGCGGCGAATACCTCGGCAAGCTGCGTTTTGTAGAGTTGCCCGGTATAATGCAGGTATTTTCCCGTGACTCGCGGCTCAGTCTCAACATAAGCGACGCCACATATCAAAGCAGCGATGACGGCATGCTGCTGACAGTATCCAATACGGCGGATAAGACCGTACAGTCGCCCGGCAACGGCAAAATAAAAAACGTATCTACCGATGCAAGCGGAAAAGGCGCGGTGGAGCTTTGGACGGATGGGGACATAATGATAAGCGTTGATGGCTTCAACGAGCTTTGGGTAGAGGAGGGGCAGCCGGTAAGCCGGGGTGATACGCTCGGCAGCGGCAGCGACAGCCTGAACATCCGCGTATACAAGGGCGGACGGCCTATGGAAGCCGAGAAATTATTTGATGTCGACGCGAATATCCCCGCATGATTCCAAGGATAAAAAGCAGCCCCTTTTTTGCGCTGCTGTGTCTGCTTTGCATTGCAAGCGGCAATATAACGACTTTTCTTATATACATGCTCGCAGTGATCTCGCACGAGTGCGCTCATTGCGTTATGGCAAATATGCTGGGCTACGAAGTATGCTCCATAGAACTTATGCCATACGGCTGCCGCGCAGAGATAGTCGGCATTGTCAGCCATTCGGACGAATTGATGATAGCCCTTGCAGGACCTGTATTCAGCCTTATCGCATATATGGGCACAGAGGTAACGGGGCTTGAAAGCCTAAAGGAACTATCTGACGCCAACATGTACATCGCCCTGGTGAATATGCTGCCGGTATACCCTCTGGACGGCGGCAGGGCGCTTGGCGCGGCGCTGGAAATAGTGGATATAAGACTTCCGTACTGGGCCAATACCGTACTGAATATCACATTATCTATAGTCCTTATATTTCTCGGCTGCATGGCCGAGAATCCTACGGTTACAGTGTTTGGCGTTTTTTTGCTGCTGTCGCTGAAAGGGACGGAGGAAAAAAAAGCTTCGAACTATCTCAGAAGAGCGGGAGCTCTGGCCTCTTGCAGGCCTATACGTGTCAGGCACATAGCGCTAAGCGAAAATGCTACGCTGTCGGAAGCGATCTCCTATTCAGGCGGAGGAAAGTATACCGTAATTACTGCCCTTGACGGCGACATGCGCGAAACGGGCAGGCTGGACAGCGGCTGTCTGAACGAACTTGCGGCCATGTACGGCTGCGATAAAAAAATCAGGGAAGTGCTCCCCTTCATTGACCGTGTGTGACAGAAATGGTATTATATTAACATGGAAAATATTAATTCTTTATTGTATTTTGTCAACGTAAGTTTTTGGAGGTCCTGAAATAATGGGCAAGGAGATAGTAGTAGACATAAACCCGTACCAGACGAGAGTAGTCCTTATGGACAACGGTTCACCCAGCGAGATATATATAGAACAGAGGGGCAAGGAGCGGTTGGTAGGAAACATATATAAGGGCAGGGTACAGAACGTACTGCCCGGCATGCAGGCGGCATTTGTGGACGTCGGACTTGAACGCAATGCGTTTCTATACGCTGGGGATGTATTGCCGGACAGCAGCGATTTCCAGTTCGGCGAAGCTCCCGAGCTGCATCAGGAAGTGCCAAATATAAAGGATATAGTCAAGCCGGGCCAAGAAATACTTGTGCAGGTGCTGAAAGAGCCTGTAGGCACAAAGGGCGTAAGAGTCACTACCCACATAACCTTGCCGGGACGAACGCTGGTTCTCATGCCGATGGTGAACTACATAGGCGTATCCAGAAGGATAGAGGACGAGCGGGAGCGTGCCCGACTGAAGGAGACTATATCCAAAGTAAAACCGGATAACATGGGAGTGATAGTACGCACAGCCGCGCTGGACAAGAGCATTGAGGAGTTCGAGGCGGATATGAGGTTTCTTACCCGTCTTTGGGAGCGCATACAGAAAAAAAGTCAGATGCTCACCGCTCCCCGGCTCATACATGGGGAGGAACCGCTGGTTTTCCGCACCATAAGGGATCTTTTCACTCCCGATATAGACAGGCTAACCATAAACGACCGCGAGTTTTATGAGAAGGTACAGGTGGTAGCAGGCATAATCTCTCCCGCGCTCAAGGATCGTGTGGTGCTGCAGGATGAGCTTCCCGACAGGTTCGACGCCCTTGGCCTCGAAGGGGCCATAGACAAGGCTCTCTGCCGCAAGGTATGGATAAAAAACGGCGCGTATATAATAATCGATCAGACCGAAGCGCTGACCACCATTGACGTCAATACCGGCAAATACGTTGGGACGGACAACCTTCAGGAAACCATTACCGCAACCAATTGCGAAGCCGCCAAGGAGATAGCCCGGCAGCTTCGCCTGCGCGATATAAGCGGCATAATAATAATCGACTTCATAGATATGGACGAATCCGGGGATAAGGAAAAGGTCATAGAAACGCTGAAGGAGGCGCTGCGCAAGGACCGCACCAAGTCCAACGTGCTCGGCATAACGCAGCTCGGCCTTGTGGAGATGACCCGCAAGAAGTCCAGAAAGTGTATAAGCAACGTATTGCAGACCACATGCCCTTACTGCAACGGGAGCGGCAGGGTTATGTCCGCCGAAACGGTGCTGCTCAAGGTACGCAAGAAGATAATGCGCTGCTTTGCTACCGAAAGCTGTACGGGCTATCTGCTCCAGGTACACCCCGACATAGCAAAGATGATATATGAAAACACCACCGAAAATGCGCCGATCCTGCCCCGCGAGCAGGGCCGCTCCATATGGATACAGCAGGATAGCACTCTTCACATACAGGAGTTTCACCTGACGCCGATCACCTCCGGCGATGAACTAAAGAGCATAAAGTCGCTGGCTAAACTTTATTGATTTTTGTCAGTAGACATAAAAAGACAACTGTGCTATAATTATTAACCGAGCCGGTTCACCGGCAATGCCAACGTGGCTCAGTCGGTAGAGCAGCTGATTCGTAATCAGCAGGTCAGGGGTTCGAATCCCCTCGTTGGCTCCATCGGGGCGTAGCGCAGCTTGGTAGCGCGTTTGGTTCGGGACCAAAAGGTCGCGTGTTCAAATCACGTCGCCCCGACCAGATAAAAGGTGCTGAAAGCATTATGGCTTTCAGCACCTTTTGTTTTTCTGCGCAGAAAAGCCCGAAGCGCTGCCTCGGGCTTTGGATATTTCGTTATGCTCTTACGCCTTCCGTCCCTTCCTGCTCCTTTTTCTTTCCCTGTACTGCCTCGAGTATGTAGGAGGAGATGGTGACAGTGATGAGGGAGAAGAATATCTTTTTAAAGGGTATGTAGGTGAGGGATAGTGCCAGTACGATAAGATCGCTTATGAGGTAGGCTCGGGACAATCGCCAGCCCGTGACCTTGTGAATGAACAGCGCCAGGGCATCGTCTCCGCCGCAGGAACCGCCGTTTTTGACCACTATGCCCACTCCTACGCCTATAAACAGCGCGCCCAAGAGAGCCGCTAAAAGGGGCTTATCTGCAAGGCTGGGAAGGACAGGGGGGAAGTGCTCCCAAATTCTGAAAAACATGGCCATGCTCAGTGTGGAGAAGGCCGAAATCTCAAGAAAATGCCTGCCCAGCGCACGGAAGGCGAGGGCGTAGCAGATTATGTCTATTATGGGTGTGGCTATAGATGAAGGCAGACCAAACCAGTGGTTCAACAGCAGTATGAGTCCCAGCGCGCCGCCTTCGGTTATGCCGGATTGGTCGTGGACATTGTATATGCCGAAGGAGCATATGGCTGTTCCGAGCAAAATAAAAAGAAGCCTCCTTAAAGTAAATATCTCGCGAAGGTCTCTCTTTGCGCCTTGAAGCAAGGTTTTAAATGTCATATTATCTCTTTAGTTCGTATTCGCCTTTCTCTGTTTGTGAAGATTTGCCTATATTATACCCGAAACGCGGCTGAGAAACAAGACCGTGGACATTTAGATAAAAATGCTTTACAATTAAAAATAGTGTTTTTTGTGGAAGCACACCGCCTTACTTACAAATGCAATCAGGAGAGGTTATATAATATGTCAAAGCCACTTGTGGCGGTAGTAGGCCGCCCGAACGTTGGAAAATCCACCTTCTTCAATAAGGTAGTCGGCAAGCGCATCGCCATAGTAGAGGATACGCCGGGCGTCACCCGCGACCGAATCTACGGCGACGCGGAATGGCTGGATCACCATTTTGCGTTGGTGGACACAGGCGGTATCGAGCCCATGAAGGACGATATAATAAGCACTCAGATGCGCCGCCAGGCCGAGCTTGCCATAGATACAGCCGACGTCATCATATTCATGGTAGACGGCCGTGAGGGCATAACCGCCGCCGATGAGGACGTGGCGGATTTACTGCGCCGCTCCAAGAAGCCCATAGTGCTTGCAGTAAATAAAGTGGATCACCCGAAGTATGAGGACTCGGCATACGACTTTTATGCTTTGGGCATAGGCAATCCCATAACGATATCCGCCGAGCAGGGCCTGGGCATAGGCGATCTGCTGGACGAGGTGATATCGTATTTCCCCAAGTGCGAGAAGGAGCTGGAGCACGAGGCCATAAATATAGCCATAGTAGGCAAACCAAATGTGGGCAAATCCAGCCTTGTAAACGCGCTGCTGGGCTATGAGCGCACAATAGTGAGCAGCATATCCGGCACCACCCGTGATGCCATAGATACCCCATTCACATGGAACGGCGATGACTTTGTGCTGGTGGACACCGCGGGTATCCGGCGCAAGCGTGCCATTGACGATGAAACGGTCGAGCGCTACAGCGTCATACGTTCCCTTGGCGCTATACGGCGGGCGGACGTTGTGCTTATAGTCATAGATGCCGCAGAGGGACTTAGCGAGCAGGACGTGCGCATCGCCGGCTATGTACACGAGGAAGGCAAAGCTTCCGTGGTTATAGTCAACAAGTGGGACGTCATCGAGAAGGACACCAACACCATGAACAAGTTCAAGAAGGAGCTTACAACAGATCTGGCCTTCATGAGTTATGTTCCCATGCTGTTTATCTCCGCAAAGACGGGGCAGAGGGTGAACAAGGTGCTGGAAACGGCAAAATATGCCTATACCCAGAACAGTATGCGCATATCCACAGGCACGCTTAACGACGTTATATCCGAGGCCGTAACGGTAACCGCCCCTCCCTCCGATAAGGGCAGGCAGCTGAAGATATACTATGCCGTGCAGTTCGCCACCAACCCGCCTACATTTGCCATAGTGGTGAACGACCCCAAGATAATGCATTTTTCATACCAGCGTTATCTTGAAAATTACATAAGAAAGTCCTTCTCGCTGGATGCAACGCCCATAAGGATAAAAATACGCCAGCGCGGAAAGAACGACAAACTGAACGATAAGGCATAGGATTCACATAAAATAAAAACCATCGGATATCCGGTGGTTTTATTTTTATCCCGCATGAACCGCCTGCTTTGCACATATAAATCTATTGCACACATTACAGGAGGTGCCTTATGGATAAAAATGAGCTTTACAGGGATATAGCCCGGCGCACAAACGGAGAAATATACATAGGCGTGGTAGGGCCGGTACGTACCGGCAAGTCAACCTTCATCAAGCGCTTTATGGACGTTATGGTGATACCCAGCATACAGGACGAAAACGTCAGGGCGCGGCTCACAGATGAGCTGCCTCAGAGTGCCGCAGGAAGGACCATAATGACTACCCAACCCCGCTTCATACCCAATGAGGCGGCGACGCTGGAGATAGAGAGCATGCGGATAAAGATACGCATGGCTGACTGCGTTGGGTACATGGTGGAAGGGGCCGTAGGCCATGTCGAGAACAACGCCCCCAGAATGGTGCGCACGCCGTGGTTCGACTACGACATACCCTTCGAGGACGCTGCGGAAATAGGTACTAACAAGGTCATCACCGAGCATTCTACCATAGGCATAATGGTGACGACCGACGGCAGCATAACCGACATTAAGCGCCCGGCCTATGTAGACGCAGAGGAAAGGGTTATAACCGAACTGAAAAATACGGGCCGGCCCTTTATTGTGCTTGTAAACAGCACCGATCCCTGCGGCGCGGAGGCTACAGAGCTTGCGGCGGCCCTTTCTGAAAAATACGGTGTTATAGCCATGCCGGCAAACGCAATGACAATGGAGCAGGCTCAATTTGAGGAGCTTTTAAGCTCAATGCTCATGGCTTTCCCGATACGTTCGGTAAACGTAGCAATACCTTCATGGGTAAATGCGCTGGGACCGGATCACTGGCTTGCAAGGCGGGTGACAGAGCCCCTTTTGAATGCCGTCGGAAGCATGGAGCGAATGGGAGACAGCAATGCCCTCCTTGAAGCTTTAAGTGGGATCGAGGGTTACTCAGCCCCCACGCTTTCCTGCCTCGACCTCGCCAGCGGAGAGATGACGGTCGGCTTGGCCCCGGACGACGGGATGTTCTATTCCGTAATAAGTGAAGAATGCGGCTACGAAATACGGGATGACGCCCATCTGATAGCTTCCCTGAAGGAGTTTATAGTAGCCAAGAAGGAATACGACAGGATACGTTCCGCCCTTGAACAGGCGGCGGCCACAGGCTACGGCACCGTTCCTCCGGACATAGAGGATATGGAACTTGACGAGCCGGAGATAGTTCAGCGGGGCGGCAGGTTCGGCGTAAAGCTCCGCGCTCATGCCTCCGGGCTGCACCTCATAAAGGTAAATATAGAGTCAGAGGTATCGCCGCTGGTGGGTACCGAGGAACAGAGCGAGGAGTTTGCGGATTACCTGACCAGCACCTTTGAGAAGGACCCCGGTAAGATATGGGATATGGATATATTTGGGAAGTCCCTCTATGAAATGGCCAAGGAGGGCATGGCGTCAAAGGTGAGCAGGATGCCGGAAAACGTACAGCAAAAGCTGCAAAGCACCATTGAACGCATGGTGAACGAGGGCTGCAACGGCCTGATATGCATAATGCTGTAACGGGATAAATATAGAAAAAAACAGCCCATATTTACTATGAGCTGTTTTTTGGTCTGGGTGAGAAGATTTGAACTTCCGGCCTCTTGAACCCCATTCAAGCACGCTACCAAACTGCGCCACACCCAGATATTGTTCACCGAACGATGATTATCATAGCACCACAGAAATGAGATGTCAACACCTTTTATGCATATTTATTTTTGTTGAACGGTATCCGTAAAAATTGTAAAACAAAATAGTTCAATGATTATTAACACATTTTCCTTTCCGGTATGCCATAATAAATGTGTCAGAATAAGATAGAAAAAATTTATTATTCCTCAAAATCGTCGGAATTCGCGGCCGCCAAACGTCTTATATGGAGATTTATAGAAACAGTAAAATAGCAAACAGGCAGGGGGGCGCAGCCTTTGCAGCCTCCAAAACATAATCAAAAAGGAGCTGATTTTCAGCTCCTTAATGGTGCGGGAAACAGGACTTGAACCTGCATGCTGTCACCAGCACACGGACCTGAACCGTGCGCGTCTGCCAATTCCGCCATTCCCGCTTAAAGTGGTGGATGGGGGTGGATTCGAACCACCGAAGTCTGCGACGGCAGATTTACAGTCTGCTCCCTTTGGCCACTCGGGAACCCATCCAGGATAAAATATAAGGTGTTATGGTGGAGCTGGTGATAGGAGTCGAACCTACAACCTACTGATTACAAATCAGTTGCTCTGCCATTGAGCTACACCAGCTGGGAAAAATGGCGATCCGAAGGGGGCTCGAACCCCTGACCTCCAGCGTGACAGGCTGGCATTCTAACCAACTGAACTACCGGACCATATTATTTAAATTTAAAAAAGTTGGTGGGCCTTCAGGGACTCGAACCCCGGACCAATCGGTTATGAGCCGACCGCTCTGACCAACTGAGCTAAAGGCCCTTATTAATGGTGACCCCTGGGAGAATCGAACTCCCGTTACCACCGTGAAAGGGTGGTGTCTTAACCGCTTGACCAAGGGGCCGTTATTCAAGTGGTCGGGGTGACAGGATTTGAACCTGCGGCCCTCTGGTCCCAAACCAGATGCGCTACCAAACTGCGCTACACCCCGATTCAATTCGCACCGCGACGACGTTGATTATGATACTTTATTTTGTGGTAAATGTCAACTATATTTTTTAAAAAATAATGTATATTGTGGCAAAGCCCATAAAAGTACCCATATATGATCTGTTTTGAGGTTCCGATAGGGGTTATATGCTTGAACTGACACCCTAAAAAAGATATAATTAGTGTGATTTGTTATGTAGAGGTATTTTGATGAAAGAACCAGTATTTGTTTCTCCGGCAGAGATAGCAGCCTCCAAGGCCGCGGCAAAGCGAGTAAAAGACGAAGTTTATGACCTCGGCCTTACTTACCATATAGAATCCTACGGCTGCCAAATGAACGAGCACGACTCGGAAAAAATAGCCGGCATGATGGAGGAAATGGGTTACGCCAAAGCTGAAGACAAGTCCAAGGCCGACTTTATAATATTCAATACCTGCTGCATTCGCGAGCACGCTGAGCAGAGGGTATACGGCAATATAGGCGCGCTGAAAAAGCGCAAGGACGAGAATCCGCAGCTCATGATAGGCGTATGCGGCTGCATGATGCAGCAAAAGGACGCCGGCAGGAAGCTCTTCAAGCGCTTTCCATTTGTGGATATAGTCTTTGGCACTAATGAACTGTATCGGTTCCCGTTGCTATTTGAGGAAGCATATCACGGAGAGCGCACGTTGCAGGTTCGCGACATGGACGGCGAGATAGCGGAGGGGCTGCCGGTTTGCAGAAACAGCACATTTTCCACCTTCACAAATATAACCTACGGCTGCAACAACTTTTGCTCTTACTGCATAGTGCCGTATGTAAGAGGACGTGAGCGCTCCAGAAACTCTGCGGATATAGTGAACGAGGTAAAGGGCCTTGCTTTGGCCGGATTTAAGGAAGTGACGCTCCTTGGCCAGAATGTCAATTCCTACGGAAAAAATTTAGAGCATCCGGTTACCTTTGCGCAGCTTTTACAGGAAGTGGAAAAGATCGAGGGACTCGAGCGGATCCGTTTTATGACCTCGCATCCGAAGGATCTTTCGGATGATCTGATCGAAGTGATGAAACATTCGAAAAAAATCTGTAAACATCTGCATCTTCCGTTACAGTCCGGCAGTTCAAGACTTTTAAAGATCATGAACCGCCACTATACCAAAGAGCAGTATCTGGAGCTGGTAGAAAAGATCCGTGCGGCAGTGCCGGATATCGCGCTTACCACAGACATCATTGTAGGATTTCCGGGTGAAACCGATGAAGATTTCATGGAAACCATGGATGTCGTGGAAAAAGTCGGCTATGACAGCGCGTTTACCTTTATCTATTCCAAACGTACCGGAACACCGGCAGCGGAGATGGAAGATCAGGTACCGGAGGAAGTGGTGAAGGCGCGTTTTGACCGCCTGCTTGCGCGGGTACAGACGATCGCGGCACAAAAAGCCGGAGCACTTACCGGAAAGACCATGGAGGTGCTGGTGGAGCATATCAATGAGCAGGATTCCCATCTGGTGACGGGAAGATTATCCAATAATTCTACGGTGCATCTGCCGGGAACCGAAGATATGATCGGAAAACTGATCCCGGTATACTTAAAAGAATGTAAAGGATTTTATTATCTGGGTGAGGCAGTTGAATAAAAAACGTTTTGGAAAAAATGATCTGCTGCTGATCGGGGGACTGATCGCGGCAGCGGTTGTGCTCTTTTTGATCCGGGGGATCTTTCGTGGAACCGCGGGCGCATATGTGGAAGTGACCGTAAACGGGGATGTGTATGGAACATACGCATTAAAGGAAGATCAGGAAGTTTTGATCCGACAGAATGGCAGAGTGACAAACACACTCACGATAAAGGACGGAAAAGCGGATATGACAGATGCGGACTGCCCGGATTTGTTGTGCGTACACCAGAGGGCAATCGACAAAGAAGATGAAACGATCGTATGCCTGCCGAACAAGGTGGTCGTAAAGGTCGTTGGAGCAAAACAAAAGAGTAATCTGGACTCTGTCGCAGGGTGATAACTATGAAGACAAGAAAAATTGCATACCTTGGGGTATTTCTGGCGCTTGCGCTGATCTTAAGCTATGTGGAATCACTGATCCCGTTTTACTTTGGCATACCGGGTGTCAAACTGGGGCTTACCAACCTGATCGTGGTGGTCATGCTTTACTGCACCGGGACAAAGGAGGCGTTTGGTGTTTCCGTGGCGAGGATACTGCTGGCGGGGTTTCTGTTTGGAAACCTGTTTAGCATCCTTTACAGTCTGGCGGGCGGCGTGCTCAGTTTTATCGTAATGTGTCTGCTCAAAAAAACGGGCAGATTCCATGTGATCTCGGTCAGCGTCACGGGCGGTATCTCACATAATATCGGTCAGCTGATCGCGGCGGCATTCGTGGTGGAAACCTACGATATCTTTTATTATATGCCGTTTCTTCTGATCGCCGGTGTTGCGACCGGGTTTGTGATCGGCATGCTGGCACAGGAATTTATCCTGCGTTTTGAAAAACAGTTTCATTTTTAAAGGAGAAAAACTATGTATTCCTATATCAAAGGCGAATTGGTTGAGATCGCGGAAGATCTGATCGTCGTAGAGGCGAATAATATCGGCTACAATATCCATGTGCCGGGACAGGTATTATCCTATCTGCCGGAGCGTGGAAGTGAGGTAAAGATTTATACCTATCTCTACATACGGGAAGACGCCATGATGCTTTACGGATTTCTGACAAGAGATGACCTGAATGTGTTTAAACTGCTGCTCGGGGTATCCGGTATCGGACCTAAGGGAGCGCTTGCGATCCTTTCGGTCATGACGACGGATGACCTGCGTTTTGCAGTGCTCGGGGATGATGAAAAGACGATCGCCAAGGCTCCCGGAATCGGGGCAAAGACAGCAAAACGCCTGATTCTGGAACTGAAGGATAAATTAAAGCTGGAGGATGCGTTTGAGAGTGCCCTTGAACATAATGGAGAAAGCGGCAGTGTGCCGGGACAGGGTACCAATGCGGTGAAAAACGAGGCGGTACAGGCGCTTACAGCACTGGGCTATTCTTCGAGTGAGGCCCTAAAGGCGCTGCAGAACGTGGAAATTACGGATGGTATGGACGTGGAAACCGTGCTGAAACAGGCATTAAAACAGATGGCGTTCCTATAAAAGGAGTTTTACATGGAAAAAAGAGTGATCTCAACACAGCTGCAGGATGAAGATATTAAGATTGAAACCAATCTCCGCCCGCAGACGCTGGATGAATACATCGGACAGAAAAAAACAAAAGAAAAGTTAAAACTGAGGTATCAATTTCAAAAATATTGTATGTAAT
>ERZ827512.990-NODE-990-length-31344-cov-3.839081_pt1 | contig 31344 bp, 32 predicted proteins | sample MGYA00519916_ERZ827512 | MGnify/ENA primary metagenome ERZ827512 (study PRJEB31778, sample SAMEA3449335) | human gut metagenome | biome: human gut; feature: human-associated habitat; material: faeces | place: United Kingdom | collected 2010/2012 ... | reverse complement strand
GGTCTTTCGTCCTCTTCATCTGTTGCACTTCCCTGTGGGAACTGTGAAATAACCTCATCGAGCAAATCTCCGATCCCCAGTCTGGAGGCCGCAGATACCGGAACCGGATCTCCAATTCCTAAATTATAAAATTCATAGACATCTGCCATATATTTGTTAAAATCATCTACTTTATTGACTGCTAAGATGACCGGTTTTTTCGAACGTCTGAGCATATCGGCAACCTTTGCATCGGAATCCTGCAGTCCCTGACGCACATCGGTAATAAAAATAATGACATCTGCCGTCTCGATCGCGATCTCTGCCTGCTCTCTCATCTGTGATAAGATAACATCTTTGCTGTCCGGTTCAATTCCTCCGGTATCGATTAAGGTAAACGCCTTATCGAGCCACTGCACTTCTGCATAAATCCTGTCTCTTGTAACTCCCGGTGTATCCTGTACAATGGAAATACGTTCCCCCGCTAATACATTAAAAAGTGTCGATTTTCCTACATTCGGCCGTCCAACGATTGCTACTACCGGCTTACTCATATCTATTCTCCTCTTTTCCTGTAATCTTATTTATTCGCTTGATTTTACAATATCCAACGTTTCTTGTAAAGCATTTTATGCCACTTTGACATCTGTATCTTAGTTTACAATAAAATTCAGGGAATCACAACCCTTCGTTATGATTCCCTGAATCGTTCTTTTCTATCATCACTGTTCATTTAAAAGTGTGTTCTGCTCACTCTCTGTCCGAAGCTTATGATTTTCCGTCAACAGCCCGGCTTCCTCGATCACCTTTAACATATGTTTACAGTCTACGTTGAACTTTACATAGGCCGTATCACTTTTCCAGACACCAGCGGAATAGCCGTACTCATCTCCGTAAATATCCACCTGCTCAATTCCTTTTGGATTATAATACTCTATACTGAGTCCGGAAGAGTAGAATTTATCTTCCTGCTGTGTATACGGGATGTTTTTCAGATTTCCCTCTTTGATGTCCTGCTTTAATGCTTTATACATCTTTTCTAAGTATTCACTGCTCATATAGATTGTCTCGTAAGTATCGTTCACTTCATTGTAAAAATCAAGGGATATCCCAACCGGTTTGGCTGTCTTATAATTTCTTCCAAACAGTCCCGCCATATAGTTGTCATACCGGTTTTCCACATCTAAGATCTGATTTAATATGGAATCCTTCTTTTGGATCTCTTTTTTTGTCTCAGCAAGTTCATAACTGCGGTACAGATAAGTGCCATCTTTATAGGCATACTTAAATTCCACTCTCGGACTTTCCCCCTCGTCTTTCTTACTTTGTGAAGCTTTTAATAATCCGTCTTTTGCGTCTATGATATTCTTATGTAGTGCGATCAGTTCTTTCATCTTTTCCGGCTCATCTGCCATAATACTCTCATCTGCACACATATAGACAGCCTTCAGTTCACCGACATCCGGTATCTTTTTTTCAATCCCGACTGCATCCATACTGATGCCTGCTACTAACAGTAAGGACACTGCAACAACTCCGACACACTCTGTGATCCTTCGCTTTTCAAATACCTTAAAGCTCTTTGCTAAAAACATCTGTGCAATGAAGAATGCCACTGCTCCACTGATAACAGCCCCCATTAATGCAAGGATCATCATCTGTGTCCGTGATGCCTTGCTGTTCACTCCTGCAACTAATGCTGCTGCTAAGATTGCCACGCAGATCGCACTTCCCCATCGGAATACCGGTTTGAGCCAGTTGACTGCAATACAGTCCCCTACGGTTTCTAAACGTTTTTTCCTGTATATCAGATAACCTGCAAAAAACAACAGAATCCCGACTAACGCATAAATAGCGACTGCTTTTCCACCAACCACTTCGATCAACGAACCGGCTGCCTCTTCACCGGAAACCGTATGAATAGACACATTCGTTTCTAAATAGTACAGCGGAGAGAGAAAATCCCCTTTACTGAACCGGAAATGGTGATCCATTCCGTAGACCATTTCTGTCTGTAATATCTGAAAAATAAACCGGATCCCTACATATAAAAAGTTGGCTATCACATAGAAAATCGGAACTGCTAAAAGCTGTCCTGTCAACATTCCGATCACAATGGCTCCCGCATAGGCAAACAGACTCATTCCCATGGTCATCAACAGCCAGTACAACAGATATTCCAGCCTGGAGATATCTCTTGCAAAACATACAAATGCGGTAATGACAAAGGTCAGAATCTGCGGTACGATCAGAAACAGGAAACCGGAAACTACATTTGTCACATAGAGTTCTTTTCTACTGACAGGCAGTGCATGAATCATGTTTGCACTCCGATTCTGATACAGATAGAAAAAAACGGTCATGGCACAAACGGTCGCTGCAATAAATACAAACATCGGCGTTAATGCTCCGCCTAAACAGGTCACATAGCGTGCCAGATTCTCCTCCATGATCTGTTTTGCCACCTTAGTACCTGTTCCCGGATTTTCTGTGGATAACAGCAGTGTCAATGGCAGTGCATAGAGCAAAAACACCAGATAGATCCCCCAGATCGGCCAAAAATGTGTGATATTTTTCTTAAAGATCGTCTTATTAAAACAGGATGTCCCTGACTGCATAATCAGCACCTCCTAACTCGTAAATAAATATTTCTTCTAAACTTAACGGCAATACATCCATCAACATCGGATTTAAAGCCGTAAACTGCTCTTTGATCTGTTTGGGTTCTCCTCTTACGATCATCGTATGGACTCTTCCCGTCGTTGACATATGCAGCACTTCTAAATCCTTCGGAAGTTTTGGCATTTCTGCCTGGAATGCCGCCTGGATCTTACAAATACTGCTTTGCAGTTCACTTAGCGAACGTTCAATAATGATCTTTCCATGGTTCATGATCCCTACATGATCACATACATCCTCTAATTCCCTCAGGTTATGGGAAGAGACTAACACGGTGGTTCCATGCTCTGTCACATCCTGCAGGATCAGACTCCATATCTGTCTTCGCATCACCGGGTCTAACCCATCCACCGGTTCATCTAGGATCAAAATCTGTGGTCTTGCACTGATCGCTAACCAGAATGCCACCTGCTTTTGCATTCCTTTGGAAAGTCTGCGGATCGTCTGTCTGGTATCTATGGAAGGAAAGGCTTCCCTTATTTTTTCAAACAGTCCTGCATCAAAATTCGGATAGATGCCTTCATAGAACTTTTTCATTTCCATGGTATCTGCCTGTGCAAAATAGAACAGCTCATCAGGGATATAGGCAATCTTCTCTTTTGCAGCCGGATTTTCAAAAACCGGTTCTCCATCAATTAAGACACTTCCCTCATCCTGCTTATAGATCCCTGTCAGATGGCGGATGAGTGTGGATTTTCCTGCTCCATTCGGTCCTACCAGTCCGTAGATCGCACCTTTTTTTACATGGAAATCGGCTCCATCCAATGCCCGGAATCCATCAAAGGTTTTTACCAGATTTTCTACCTGTATCACTGCTCTTTCCTCCTCTTTTCTAATCTTTCGATCCTGCTTTTTAATTCCTCTGCCGTTACAGAAAAATAAAGCAGTTCTTCTGCTATCTCTTCAAACTGCAAGAACAGTTCTTCCATCCCCGTCTCATCTAACCGGATATCCTTAGCCGCAAAGGTTCCTTTTCCGGAGACGGAATACAGGTATCCCTCTGCCTCTAACTCCCGGTATGCCCGTTGTATCGTATTCGGGTTAATGGCAAGTGTTCCCGCTAACTCCCGGACAGACGGCAGCTTTTCATCTGCGGCGATCGCGCCTGTGATCATCAGCTTCTTCAATCCTGACTTTATCTGTATATAAATCGGCTTGGTATCCCGATAATTCAATGTCAGCAATTTTACAACTCCTTCCTTGCGTATTAAGTGTACTACTACATTTCATACACCTAAAATAGCACAACTCCCCTGCCTATACAAGGAAGGGGAGTTTAGGAAATACTTAAGATTTTCTTAACCCTATTCTTTTATCATCAAAAATGCTCCAAGATTACCGCGTTTTCCATGGCTTGCCCGATGCGAAAAAAGCAGCTTCGGATTGCAGCAGGTACAAAGGTTTGTGGTTACGATCTGCTCCTTTGGCACACCGGCTTCCATGAATACGATCTCATTTGCCCTCCATAGGTCTAACAGATATTTTCCGCTGCCTTTACTCTTTAAAATTTCTTTTTCATTATCCGGAAATTCTTTTGCGAATGCCTCTGCCACATCCTCACTGACCTCATAACAATCCTGACAAATGGATGGTCCGATCGCACAGATCAGATGCTTTGGATCTGTTCCGTAGTGTTTTTGCATCGCCCGGATGGTTGCCGCACCCATTCTTCCTACCGTACCACGCCAGCCGGAATGTGAAAGCCCGATCGCATGATGCTCTGTATCTACAAAATAAAGCGGCACACAGTCTGCATAAAATGTGGACAGTACCAGCCCCGGCTCATTTGTGATCAGCCCATCCACATCGGTATACCCGCGTTCTCTGACGACTCCTGCCCCTGCATCCTCTTGGGTAACGACTCTGACATTGGTGGTATGTGTCTGGTCACTGCACACAAAATGCGATACCTCTGTTCCCATACGCTTAGCAACACGTCGATAGTTCTCTCGCACCGCCGCTTCCTCGTCTCCTCTGGTAAAGCTGAGGTTCAGTTCTGCAAAAATTCTCTTGCTTGCCCCGCCTTCTCTGGTAGTAAAGCAATGACGTATCCAAGGAATCTCTTCTAACTTTTTATATTTTAAAAGCGGGGGCTGTTCCCCGCCGTCTATTACAAATATCTGCTCTTCGTTTTTCTTCTTAAAATCTTCGATCTTCATCTTCTACCTCTCTTTGATCTATTACCTTCTGTTCTACGGCAGATACTCAAAGGCATTTTTTACCACTTCTATCTGCTCCCCTAACACTGCTGCCACATCAAATCTGCACGGAATATCCATACGCCCGCACTCCCGCATCAGATAATAGGACGCTGTCATGGAGATTTTTTTCTGCTTTTTTCGATCGACTGCCTCTTTGGGATCTCCCATCTTATCATTTCTTCGGTATTTGACCTCCACAAAGACCAGTGTCTCTCCCTCTTTTGCAATCAGATCAATCTCTCCTATACGGCAGCGGTAATTTTTTTCTAAGATTTCATATCCCTGCGTCTTTAAATACTCTGCCACCAGATTCTCATAATATGCTCCTTCTTTTCGTCGGTTCATACTCTCCCCCTATTTTCCAAGCTTATCCTTCAAACGATCCATCTTATCCACAAAGACCAGTATCTCCGCCACGACCTCATACAGCTCTGGTGGGATCATATCCCCGATCTCCAGTTTTGAAAGTGTTGCCGCTAATTTGCTGTCCTTGTAAAACGGCACATCCTCTTCTTTTGCTTTTTCTATGATCCGCTCGGCTATCAGTCCCTTACCGGTTGCTAAGATCTTTGGTGCCTCTTCGCCGGGTTCATAAGCAATCGCCACGGCTGTCTTGACTTTTTCTTTCTGCTTCTCCATATCTATGCCCTCACATCAAAGGAATACCGATAGACCTTTCCGGCACTCGGCATATCATGTTTTAAGAAATCTTCTACAAAATCCATATCCTTTTCTTCGCTCTTTACTTCGATCTGACACTGATACCCCTTGTTCTCTAAACGTTCCGCCAGTTCTTCGGCATGTGCTAAGATCAGTTCATAAGAAGCATCATCCGCCATATAAAAATTTGTCTTGACCGCAGTCCCTTTCATCTTGACGGAAATATCCGTAGAGCCAAGGTGATCCATATCCAAATGTAAAAAAGCACTCAGCTCACCGTCCATGTCTCTTGGGTTCTTTTTATTCGTATAGACATAAAGCTCACTGTTGACATTCTGCCCGTTCATTTTTAACGGAAGCTGGACAAAATTATAGATCTGATTGATCTGGTTCATAAATTCGATATTGCCACGGACATCCGCCACTGCCTTTTGCAGACCTTCCGTTCCACTTCCCGCCTGTTTGATAAATTCATCCAACCGGTTCATCTGCGTCTGCAGCCTGTTATACAGCTTCTCTACGGTTTCTTTGGAACCCGTCTCCTGTGGCTCTAAGTACCACTGGTTCTCTACTGCCTTTTTTAAAATGGTCTGGTATTCTTTTCCTGAAAAAAGTTTGAATAGTGTCTCTTTTTGTGGAAATTCATTCTCTTTGAACAACTGATTTAAATTCTTTAAAAAATCCTCTGCACTCATTCCCGTATTCAAATTTCCATTTTTATCAAACAAGACCTGTTTTCCATCTGTTTCTAACGCTTTTAGCTGCTGTTCTAAGCTGGCAGCTCCTTCTTTTCCAAGAATCTCTCCCAGACTGCCCTGTGTTGCAGCCGGCATCTGCCTGCCTTCTGCCTGTTTTGCTGCATCTGCCTGCTGTGCTCCCTCTCTGGCTGCATCTGCCTGCTGTATGCCCTCTCCTGCTGCACTTGTCTGCTGCATTCCGTCTTCTGCCGTGCTTAATATCTGCTGCAATTCTTTTGCAATATCGGCTGCCTGTTGCTCCCCACTTTTTATGGTAACACTTCCATCTGCCGTTTTTGCAAGCAGCTCCTGTGCTTTTGCTCCTGCATCCTGACTCTGTTCGATCGTTTCTCCTCCAAACAGAATATCCATCAACTGCATATTTTTTGCTGTCATCTGCCCGGCAGTATCACCTTCTCCTGCGATCGACTTTGGAAGCTGCTCTAAGACATTTTCTAATTCTTTCATAATTGCCGCGGTATCTGCCTTATAATTAGAAAACTGCTGCACATTGGCCTCCGTTACAGGAATCCCTAACTTATTCATCTGTGCGATCACAGATGGCTCTGCCTTTGGAAACATCGCAAGCTGTCTCATCATCTGATTTAAACTGTTCTTATCGATCGGAAGCTGCTCCTCCATCATGGTGCGTACCATCTCAAGATTATCCGCCGTAACTCCCATTCCTGCCTGCATTAAAGCTTTTAGCAGCGTTGGATTACTGCTGTCGCCGTTTAAATACGGTTTGATGGCTATCTGTGTCTGGGTATTGGATTTTACTTCAAAAAACATTGCCTGATTGAGCTGGAGCTGTATCTGTCCCTCTAATCTGGCAGAAATCTTCTCTCCGTTTGCAAGCGTTAAAAGTACCTGTCCGTCAGAAATATCCGTCACGGTTCCTTCAAATACGTTTCCTGTCTGTAAGGAAGACAGCGTACCTGTCAACTGCTGTGTTCCTGTCTTTACCGCCTGCTCCTGCGCCGTAACCGGCACGGTATTTTGTCCGTATTTTCCAAGTAAATCCGATATCTGCATACAGATGCCCCCTAGATAAAATTCTTTATAAATGTCATACGGTGGATCGGGGATGCTCCATACTTTTTAATTGCCGCAATATGTTCTGCCGAACCATAGCCTTTGTTGGAGGCAAAACCATATTCCGGCATCAATTCATCATATTCTGCCATCAGCCGGTCCCTCGTCACTTTTGCAATAATACTTGCCGCTCCAATTGAAATACTCTTTGCATCTCCTTTGATGATCGGCACCTGTGGTATGGAAACCTCCGGTATCGTTACTGCATCGTTTAATAATATATCGGGTGCTACGCCTAAATTCCTTATAGCCTCCCGCATGGCTTCATAGGTCGCCTGTAAAATATTGATCTCATCGATCCGCTGTGGTCCGACCAGACCGACACCGACTGCCACTGCTTTTTCCATGATCTCATCATAGAGTGCCTCACGTTTTGCGGCAGACAACTTTTTAGAATCATTGATATACAAAATATCACAGTCCTTTGGCAGGATCACGGCTCCTGCTGCCACCGGACCTGCTAACGGTCCTCTTCCCACTTCATCAATCCCACAGATATAAGTATATTCTGCATACTCGTATTCGTATTTTTTTAAAGCCTCGATGCGCGCCCTCTCTGCCTCTAATTTTTCGATTCGTTTTTTCGCCTGGGCAACGACTGCCTGCACACCGCTTCTGGTATCTTCCTTATAGTTTTCAATAAAAACAGGCAGCATGGATTCCTCTGCTGCCTTTAATTCTGCTTTAATCTCACCGATTGTCTTCTGTTTCAAAACTGCCTCCTACTGGTGCCTGATAAATCCAAATTCATCAAACGGATAAATCTGAAGCCATGCTCTTCCAATGATATCCTTCTTTTGGATAATACCAACGCTTGGATCTCTGCTGTCCGAGCTGTTGTTCCGGTTATCTCCAAGCACGAAATACTCACCCTCACCAAGTGTGATCTCATCTCTTGCAATGCCCGGATCCTGTATCACTTCTCTTCCATAGGATTCCTTCAGTACTTTTCCATTGATATAGATATTTCCGGAATCATCGATCCGCACATGTTCTCCCGGCAATCCGATGATCCTTTTGATATAATAGGTATCCTCCTCATATTTATATGGGAAAATGATAATATCATATCTTTCCGGGTCATGAAAACGATAGGAAATCTTATCTACAATCAGATTATCCCCATCACTTAAGGTATTCTCCATAGAAGAACCGCTGACCTCTGTCCGCTGTCCCACATAATGTATAATCAAAAGCATTGCTGCAATTACAATGACAAAATAAAGGACAAAACTCAAAATCTCTTTTCCTATTCTTTTCCCTGTTCCTTCCGGTGTGTTCTCTTCCGGCATATTTTCCTCTGACATATCCTGTAACCTTTCCTGCGTCTGCTACTACAGACCTGTTTCTATTTTATTCTATGCTACTGTAGCAGGAAATTCAAGAGTAATTTTCCCCAATTTTCCACTCCTGAATTCTTCTAACAACAGATTCGCTGCTTTGGTATAATCCAGTTCATTGCCCTTCTGGATACAATTTCTCTTTACGGCAATCTGTTCTATGATATTTGCCGGTGTCTGGTCTTCCTCCACCTCGTAACGTGCATGCAGCACTCCCGGATAATGTTCTGTTAAAATAGCAATCAGTTCCAATGCTAACTCATCAATATTTAAGATCTCATCTTTGATCGCACCGATCAATGCCAGCCGCAGTCCCACCTGCTGGTCTTCAAATTTCGGCCAGAGGATTCCCGGTGTATCTAACAGTTCCACACTCTTATTCAGACGGATCCACTGTTTTCCTTTTGTAACTCCCGGCTTATTTCCGGTCTTTGCGCAGGCTCTTCCTGCAAAGGTATTGATAAATGTGGATTTTCCGACATTCGGGATTCCAACCACCATTGCACGGACCGGACGGTTCTTGATCCCACGTTTTCTGTCCCGCTCCGTCTTTTCCTTACAGGCTTCTGCAATGACAGCCGAAATGGCTTTCATACAGCCTTTATTCCTTGCATCCACTTTAACGGCAAAATAGCCTTTTTCCTTAAAAAATTCCATCCATGCTTCACTTGCATCTTTATCTGCTAAATCCGATTTATTCAAAAGGATCAGTCTTGCTTTATTTTTTCCAAGCTCATCAATGTCCGGATTCCTGCTACTCATCGGGATTCTGGCATCTACCAGTTCGATAACCAGGTCAATAAGCTTTATATCTTCCTGCATCTGGCGTTTTGCCTTTGTCATATGTCCCGGATACCACTGAAACTGCATATTCTCACCTCTACTTTACAAATCCAAAATCTTTCAGCGGGGAAACGATAAACCATGCCTTCCCCACAATATATTCCTTTTTTACATTTCCGATATTGGCGTACCGACTGTCCTCACTATTGTTACGATTATCTCCTAACACGAAGAACTCGTCCTCGCCAACCTCTATCTCATCTTCTGCTAATTCGGCATGCTCAATCGAAGCTGCCTCTATTTTTTCATCAAATACTTTTCCATTGACATAAACCGTACCATTTTTGATCTGTACCGTATCTCCCGGAACTCCGATCACACGTTTGATATAAAGATGTGATTTTTCATTTCCATTTGGAAAAAATACCACGATATCATTCGTCTTTGGCTGGGTCAGTTTGTATACAAAGCGGTTAACCAACACCTCATCCCCCTCCGCCAGAGTGCCAAGCATGGACGGGCCTACCACATCTGCCCGGTATCCGACAAAATAGACTAACACAAGTGCAAACAATACTGCAATCGCAATCTCACCAATCCAGGTGCCAACTTCTTTTGCTAACGTCTTATTTACTTTTCTTCTTCGCCTTGAAAAATCCAATCCACTTCGTCTGAAACGCAGATTCATCGTAGTTCCTCCCTGTATCCTCTCTTTTCGTAATCTTTCGCACCCTGCTAAGGTTTAATCTTCTTTTCGTATCCTTTGAGAATGTGTAGCAGCCTTATGGATCAGATATGGAAAGTTTCTTTTTGTGCAATGGAGATGAGACTCAGGAAATCGTAGAGCCCTCTGGCGAATACGATTTCTGATTTAAGAGGCTCATCGGAATGGTCTGCACAAGGAAACCTGGAATATCTGATCCATAAGGTTCACCACTCCAACACCCCAACACATAAACAAAAAGGGACAATACCGAAGTACTTGTCCCTTCCCATCGACTTATTTTACTAATTCTTTTACCTTAGCTCTCTTACCTACGCGGTCTCTTAAGTAGTATAATTTAGCTCTTCTTACTTTACCTCTTCTTACTACTTCGATCTTTTCCACGTTTGGAGAATGTAAAGGCCATGTCTTCTCTACTCCAACGCCGTTTGAGAATTTACGAACTGTAAAAGTCTCACGGTTGCTTCCGCCCTGTCTCTTTAATACGATTCCTTCAAAGACCTGGATTCTTTCACGGTTTCCCTCTTTGATCTTCGCATGTACTTTTACTGTATCACCTACAGCAAATTCAGGTACTTCTGCTTTTAACTGCTCTGCTTCAATGCTCTTAATGATTTCACTTGCGTTCATGTTGTTTCCTCCTAATTATCCGGATGTTCGTAATACACTTTGTAACAGAGGACCATCTCTTTTTTCTCACAACTCGCATATAATACCATAAAACCGTATATTTTGCAAGCGTTTTTCCTGATTTTATGCATTCTCTACGATCGCACCCTCACGATACGCCTGAAGAAGTTTTTCCAACTCGCGGATATTCTCCTGAATGGAACGTCCTACATCCGTATCTGCCACGGTTTTACGTTTTACCACATGTTCTACTAACAGTCTGTGGGAGTGAACGTCTCTTCCCTCCTGTACTGCCTTTTCTACTGATTCAAACGGCTCATGTGCTGCAATGACAAGTCCATAGGAATTGTATATCAATGTATAACCTGCAATTCCGGTCTTTCCCTGGTACGCTTTAGAAAATCCACCGTCAATGATCAAAAGTTTTCCGTTACATTTGATTGGGGATTCGCCCTTTTTCGATTCCACCGGAATGTGACCGTTAATAATATGGCACTCTTCCCCCTGCAATCCAAACTCCGCTAAAATGCGGTTGACGATCTCTTCTTTTTCTAACAGCCGGTAATACGGATTCTTTGGCTCCACATGTGTCTTTTTATCCGCTACAAAGTAACGTTCAAAGGTGGTCATCTTCTGCTTTCCAAATACCGGTGAATTCTTATTTTCCCAGATAAACCAGAAGATATCAAGTCCCTTTTTCTTTTCTTCTTTATCCAGTGAATAATATCCCTTGCGGACATAATGCTCTAATACGTCATACAACTCTTTACCCGAATACTTTTCTCCATAAATATCTACTTCTGTAAAGGTTCCGTCTTCGTTCAGCGGCACACAGCCATGATACAGTAGATTGCCATTGTATACTTTATAAAGACTTCCTTTCGTAAGCAGGAAACGCACATGTTTCTGTAAACGCTCGCAGTTCACAAATGCGGTCTTTAAGCGCTCAACCACATCATTTTCCTCCGCGGTAAGCTGATAAGGATTCTTCGGGTCGATCGTCGGAAAACATTTGTCCTTCAATGGATATGTAACGCCTTCAATCACAACGGTTCCTTTTTCTAAGTCCATCTGATGCAGCAGCCTTCTGTCCTCCATATGGAATTCCGGATGCTTTTCTATCAACTGTCCCTCTAATTTGAACTGGATGATGCTGATGGCTTTGTGCATCTTTTCATCCAACATGGCATCCCGGACATCATACTCTTCTTCACGGAAATCCAGACTGAAACACTTGCATGGATCATCTGCATACTGGGTCATGGCAAGGCGTGCTAACGGCACTAAATTGATACCATAGCCGTCCTCTAAAATATTCAGATTTCCATATTTTGCTGAAATACGAAGGACGTTTGCGATACATGCCGTATTTCCTGCTGCAGCTCCCATCCAGAGCACATCGTGATTTCCCCACTGGATATCGACGGAATGATGCTCCATCAGCGAATCCATGATCATATGCGGATACGGACCTCGGTCAAAAATATCTCCTACCACATGAAGATGGTCTACGACCAGACGGCGGATCAGATTACAAAGTGCTATGATCAGCTCCGGTGCACGTCCTGTACGGATCACGGAATGGATGATCTCATTATAGTATGCCTCCTGATCAGACACATCCGGTCTTCCGTTTAAAAGTTCCTCGATCACATATGCAAAATCCTTTGGAAGTGCCTTACGCACTTTTGAACGTGTATATTTTGAAGATGCATTCTTGCAGACACAGATCAAACGATAGAGCATCACGCTGTACCAGTCCTCAAGGTCTTCCTCGCTCTGCTGCACCTGCTCTAATTTTAATTCCGGATAATAGATCAATGTCGCGATCGACTTCTTCTCTGCCTCACTGAATGCATTGCCGAACTCATCCTGTATTTTCCTCTTAATGGCTCCCGAACCGTTTTTTAAGATATGCTGGAACTGTTCATATTCTCCATGAATATCTGTCATAAAATGTTCCGTTCCTTTTGGCAGACTTAAGATTGCCTGTAAGTTGATAATCTCTGTCGCTGCCGATGCAATGGTCGGATACTGTCTTGCCATTGTCTTTAAATATTTGAGGTCTCTTTCTTCCATACGCTCTCCTTTGTCCCTTAGCGGTCTGCTGACTGAATCACATCACTCATATCATAAAAGCCTGCCGGTTTTCCTGCTAAAAACTTAGCCGCTTCAATGGCTCCTTTTCCAAAAATCGCTTTGGAATATGCTGTGTGTTTGAATTCGATCACTTCATCCGTTCCCGCAAAAATCACTTCATGCTCACCTACAATATTTCCACCACGGACAGCCTGGATACCGATTTCGTATTTCTCTCTCTTTTTCCGTTCTTGTGAGCGGTCATACTTATATTCGTAGTTCTCTTCTAACGCATTGTTCATTGCATCTGCTAATGCCAATGCCGTTCCGCTCGGTGCATCCACTTTCTGATTATGGTGTTTTTCCACGATCTCCATATCAAAGCCTGCCGGTGCTAACACCTTTGCTGCTTTTTTTAACAGATCCATCAAAATATTGATTCCCATGGACATGTTTGCAGAACGCAGCACTGCCGTCTTTTGGGCTGCTGCTTCAATCCGTTCTATCTGTTCTTCACTTAATCCGGTCGTACAGATGACGACCGGTATCTCTTTTTGTACACTGTAATCAATCAGGACATCTGCTGCCTGTGCAGAAGCAAAATCAATGATCACATCTGCTTCCTCCTTGCAGTCCCAAAGGCTCTGATATACCGGATATTCATTTTTAATGTGGTTTGATACATCGATTCCTGCCACGATCTCAATATCAGGATCCTCTTTACAAAGTCCGGTAATCACCTGACCCATTTTTCCATTACAGCCATGCATGATCGCTCTTGTCATTTCTTTATCCTCTCGTTCTCTTCTCTCTTATTGCAAACTGTACTGCTTACTTTAACAGTCCGTAAGTATGCATTACATCTTCTAATACTTTTGCATTTTTTTCTTCCATTTCGGTCAGTGGAAGGCGAAGCGGTCCGACTTCCATTCCCATCAGGTTCAATGCTTTTTTCACCGGGATCGGATTGACCTCGGAGAAAAGTGCATCGACTAACGGCAGCCCCTTCATCTGTATCTCTAATGCTTTTTTCGTATCACCATTCAGATAGTCCATACACATATCATGCACATCCTTTGGTGCAACATTAGACCATACGGAGATCACTCCGATGGCTCCAATGGACATCAGTGGGACGACCAGTCCGTCTTCGCCGGAGTAAAGGTCTAATTTTCCATCTGTCAGATCCATCGTCTTAGATGCCTGTGCAAGACTTCCGGTTGCTTCTTTTAATCCCACGATATTTGCTTCATTTTTAAACAGTGTTGCTGCTGTCTCCGGCAAAATGTTACATCCGGTTCTGCTTGGCACATTGTACATGATGATCGGTGTCTTTACGGATCTTGCGATCGTTGTATAATGCCGGATCAGACCACCCTGTGTTGCCTTGTTATAATATGGTGTTACGATCAAAAGTCCGTCTGCACCTGCCTCCTCTGCTTCCTGTGAAAGCTGTACTGCTGTTGCAGTACAATTAGAACCCGTACCTGCTACGACCGGAATCCTGCCCTTTGTAAATGCAATGGCAGCCTCAATGACTTTTTTGTGTTCTTCCATGGAAAGTGTGGAACTCTCTCCGGTTGTACCTGCGATTACAATACAATCCGTTCCATTCTCAATCTGAAATTCGATCAGTTCTTCTAACTTTTCATAGTTCACTTCCTGATTTTCTTTCATCGGGGTTACGATTGCCACTCCTGCACCTTTAAATATTGCCATATCTATTTCCTCCATTTTCTGATTTCAGGTAGATAAAGCTACGGAAAACTTTTCCTATAGCCAGAAAAAGCCGACTCAGAAAAGCCGGCTTAAATTTTCGTTCACAGAATCCAAATCACTGTGTCTTTTCGGATAGCGCCTCCATCTGATATACCGATGAGAGTCATAGAATTCTTCATCCTATGCCCAAAGATACGACTGCAGATCACCATATCCTTTCGGCGTTCTCCCCTTTCACACCTCTTCTTCTGCCTCTGCCGCATCCGATATGCTACTTATGAATCACGCAACCTCTACCTTTTTATTCTATTATATTCTACTACTCATATCTGTGCTAACTATATCACTACGGACGAACCTTGTCAATTATTTTTCCGCTATAATATTGTAGACTTCATCCGCAATTTCCCGCAATTCCTCCGGCAGTCTCCGTCCGGTTAAGATCACATCGGTTTCCTCCGTTTTTGCCCGGATGATCGCACACAACTCTTCTACCGATATCACGCCTGCATCCACGACTCCTAAGATCTCATCAAGTACGAGCAGATCACACTCACTGGTTGCAAGCACTTTTCTGGCAAAATTTAATCCATTTTTCATATTTGCAGATTCTTCTTTTTTCTCATCTTCACTTAGATCTGCAAAACATTCCGCTAGTTTCTCAAAACGGAAAAACTTGATCTCCGGCTCTAAACGCTGCAACAGTTCTCCCGGTTCTTCTTTTTTTGCCTTCAAGAACTGGACAATAATGACATTTTTTCCTGCATCTGCCTTACGCAGTGCATTTCCAAGTGCGGCAGTCGATTTTCCTCTGCCCTCACCATAGTAAATCTGTATCACTCCACGTTCCATTTTTTCCTCCTCTGCCATACGATATGGCTTTCAATCTTCTCCCCCTGGATTTGATTAAAATACCATATTCGGACAAAAAAAGCAAATTTTATTCTAAAAACTCTATTTTATTGACAGATACTTCATAGGCAACACGCTTCTCTGTCTGCTCTTCACCGATTTTTTTAATATATTCCCTGCTCTGGATTCTTCCATATACTTCGACATGGCTTCCCACCTCAAATGAGGAGGCATATCTCGCATTTCTTCCCCAGCAGATACATGGGATATAGTCTGATTTCCCATAGGAACGGTTGACTGCAACCAAAAGATCCGCAATTTCTCTGCCAAGTGGTGTTTTTCTGTAGATCGGCTCTTTACATATGTAACCGTCGAGGTAAATCTGATTGCTCTTGATATCATCCTCGATCTCATCCACGAACTCTAATTCGCGTACAAATACGGAAAGTATCAGGCGGTTCTTCTTTTCCTCATGTCTATTATAGGAGCGGAACTGACCGCTTACCGAAATGGTCTCTCCGATATAACTCTGTGTCACATCCACCAGTCTTTCCGACACCATCAATGGTATGTAATCTACGGAATCACTCAGGCGGCTGACGGATATATCTACTAAATAGAATCCCTCACCATATACCTCGTGGCTGAATTCAAATTCTGAGACAATCTCTCCTATCATCGTTACCTGGTTATTTTCAAATAATTTATCTGCCATGTTTCTTCTCCCTTCATTCTCTTGAACATCTTTTGCCCCTCTATCTTAGTTGTCCCACCACAAAAAACTCCACATGTTTTGTCGATAACTTTCCTGATTCTTACTCCTGTATTTTTTCAAAAAGTATTGCCATATCTTTTTTTTGTGATAAAATAAATTGGTTAGACTTATATGTGAACAAGAGAAAGAAGGATTAAAATATGAAAACAAAAAGAGAGGACATCCGTAACATTGCGATCATTGCCCATGTTGACCACGGCAAAACAACGTTAGTAGACGAGCTTTTAAAGCAAAGTGGTGTATTCCGTGCCAACCAGGAAGTGCAGGAACGTGTGATGGATTCCAATGATATAGAAAGAGAACGCGGTATCACTATCCTTTCTAAAAATACAGCCGTATTCTATAAAGATGTAAAGATCAATATCATCGACACTCCGGGACATGCGGATTTTGGCGGTGAAGTAGAACGTGTCTTAAAAATGGTAAATGGCGTTGTTCTCGTTGTAGATGCTTTTGAGGGAGCTATGCCACAGACCAAATTCGTTCTGATGAAAGCACTTGCCTTAGATCTCCCGGTAATCGTATGTATCAATAAGATTGACCGTCCGGAGGCAAGACCGGATGAAGTCATCGACGAAGTGCTAGAACTCTTTATGGATTTAGATGCTTCCGATGAACAGCTTGACTGCCCATTCATCTATGCTTCTGCAAGAGATGGATATGCATTAAAAGATCTGAATGATGAAAAGAAGGACATGACTCCTCTTTTTGAAACCATCTTAGATTACATTCCTGCACCGGAAGGTGACCCGGATGCGAATACACAGGTTTTGATCAGTACGATCGATTACAATGAATATGTTGGACGTATCGGTGTTGGAAAAGTGGACAACGGCTGCTTAAAGATCAATCAGGATGCCGTTGTTGTTAATCACCATGAACCGGACAAACTGCAAAAAGTCCGTATCAGCAAACTCTATGAATTTGACGGTCTGAACAAGGTTGATGTCAAAGAAGCCGGTATCGGTTCGATCGTCGCCATTTCAGGTATTGCTGATATCCACATTGGAGATACGATCTGCTCCCCGGAAAATCCTGTAGCGATTCCTTTCCAGAAAATTTCCGAGCCGACCATCTCCATGAACTTTATCGTAAATGACAGTCCGCTTGCCGGACAGGAAGGTAAATTCGTAACCTCCCGCCATATCCGTGACCGTCTTTTCCGTGAGCTGAATACGGACGTTTCTTTGCGTGTCGAGGAAACAGAGAACGCCGACAGCTACAAAGTATCAGGACGTGGTGAATTACATTTATCTGTCTTAATTGAAAATATGCGGCGTGAGGGTTATGAGTTCGCAGTCAGCAAGGCTGAAGTGCTCTATCACACCGATGAAAAAGGTAAGAAGTTAGAGCCGATGGAGCTTGCCTATGTCGATGTACCGGATGAATTTACCGGAGCAGTCATTGACAAGTTAAGTCAGAGAAAAGGTGATCTTTTAAACATGGGACCTATCAGCGGCGGATATACTCGTTTAGAGTTCAATATCCCATCCAGAGGTCTGATCGGTTATCGTGGCGAATTCTTAACCGATACCAAAGGAAATGGTATCATTAATACGATCTTTAACGACTATGCTCCATACAAGGGCGACATCCAGTACCGCAAACAGGGATCTCTGATTGCCTTTGAATCCGGTGAATCCGTAACTTACGGTCTCTTCTCCGCACAGGAGCGTGGTACTCTCTTCATCGGGCCTGGAGAAAAGGTATACTCCGGTATGGTAATCGGTCAGTGTGCAAAAGCGGAGGACATTGAGTTAAATGTCTGCAAGAAAAAACATCTGACTAATACCCGTTCCTCTTCTGCTGATGAGGCATTGACACTGACACCGCCAAAGATTTTAAGTTTAGAGCAGGCACTTGATTTCATTGACACCGATGAACTCTTAGAGGTAACACCGGAAAGTCTCAGAATCCGAAAGAGGATCTTAGACCCTACGATGAGAAAACGTGCGAATATGAGAAATAAATAATAGATCATCCAGAGTGCTGTACTGTGAACTGTGCAGCGCTCTTTTTTTGTTCTATAGGATTAGGGTGTTAAAGGGCGGTTTCAAGTTTTTTGATCGATAATTGCACAAAGCTGAGTCTATTTTGTTCCGTTGTACGAAAATAAGAAAATCTAAGTCTGCCTGAGTCAGGTTACGATGGAGTGACGTGTACGTCTTAAACGCCCCGTCCATGGGGCATTAAGACTTTTGCTGCCGTCCATGGCAGCAAAACACTATACATGAACAGCCAGACTAAGATTTACTAATTTTCTCCCAAAGTCACAAAAGTAGTCCCAGCTTTGTACAAGTGCCAGCCAATAAGTTGTGAGCTGCCTTTTAACACCCTAATCTCCTATAGAAATACCGTGTTACGTTCAAGCATGGACATTGTGTTTCCTATATAGTAAAAAGCCCTTCAGTTGAAAATATACAGCTCGCGGAAAAGTAAATAGCTACTATGCATGATTTTTAGACAGATTCCTATCCTGCTTTTCTATTGTTATTATTATTGGATTGTTTTAAATTTTTTAAGATTTGAAAATTTTTGAATTTTTGAATACTTTCGTTAGATTGCTAATCATATAGCACTTTGAATTTTTGAATTATTATTACCATTTCATCTTATCATGATTTCATAATTCAATTAGTGTTCCTAATTGCCTATAGCAAATAACCCCTACATTTTTGCAAGGAACTCTTCCATAGTGTCAGTTTTTGCTGCTGCCTTATGCCATTTACGCAAAACCTCAAGGTCGCTCTCATTTAAAATCTTTTCCCTGATTTCATCCGGAACTGTGTCAATATCCTCTAAAAGTTCTATGACTGCCTCTGCTTTTCCTTCTGCTTTCCACTTTTTCTCTTTTCTTCGAAGTTTCATCACTGCTGTTCTCCATATATTTCAGAAAATGTACCAGTTCTTTTGGTACTTCAGCATCGTTTGTATCCTTGTTGTTTAAAAAAATCTTTCTCGTCTCATCACCTAACGGTTTCACTGTCTCTAAACAACGTTCTTCAAACGTGTAACGGTAAAGTCCTTCGTCAAACGGATCAAAAGTACAAATGAATATCACATACCCCGGTTTTAAATCCGAAAAATCATCTCCCGGCTTTAATGACGAAACATCCATCTCTGCCTGATAATACCAGCTTCTCTTTGCAATGTTTCCATTACATTCATTCTGTACTTCCACATCATAGCTAACGTTCATCTCATCACTTGCATAGACATCTAATCGTACACTTCTAAAATCAGAACTGATCAGAATACTATGCTCCACATGCACATGGACCTTTGGCACTTTAAAACCAAGGATAATATCTAACACCAGCCTGCAGATTTCTGCATCTTCCATAGCGGCTGCAAATAAAAATGAATGACTCAGGTTCAGTTTTTGAAATTCTGTTTCCATATTTCCTCCTGACTGAAAAGACAGGAGTGGAATCTGTCATGCAGATAATATAAACCGGAGGCAGAAAAATGACAAGAAGATTCTCATCCCACTACTTCAACTTATGGATATAGATACAGTTTGGTGTCTCCACCTGTACCGGTCTTGCATCCATCAGGCAGTATTTTTTCTCATAATTGATCTTAAAGGTACGGATTTCATTAGAGTCATGGTTCAGGCTGACAAAGTGATGTCCATCCGGGAATACGGCAAGTGCCTTCGGATAATCGCCACTGATCCGGGTCTCCATATCTAAGGTCAGCATTCCGGTATTTTTATCAATTTTATAGATGATCACATCGTTAATGCCCACATTGGAGACAAAGAGGTATTTTCCATCGGCGGAATGTTCAATTCCGGATGCATTGCAGGCAATCCCCTCGTCCTCATAGTCTGTGGAAATGCTCTGCACCCGCTCAAATACCGGCTGGTCATCTTCTACATAATATTTGTAAACATCCACCGTATTCTTTAATTCGCATAGCACATACGCAAACCGTCCGTCTACACTGAAACGGATCATACGCGGACCGGAATCCAGTTCACATCGTAAAATATCCGCTAATTTGATGCGTCCTCTTTCGTAGTTGATGCGGTAAATCTTTACATGGTCAAGTCCGCTGTCCACCGCACAGAGAAATTTCTGATCCGGTGTTACTTTTACGCAATGTACATGAGGTCTGGAGGCTCTTTCGGCAACTCCACGTCCAAGTCCCTTATGAAAAATTCCATCTGCAATCTCGGCAACTCCGCCATCCTCACTCAGACGCATCATGCTGACTCTTCCATCATGGTAACCTCCGACAAAGAGGTAACGATCCTCATCATCAAGTTCTACATAACAGCCACGCATTCCGCCAATCCACTTTTTGTTAATCGGAATCAAATCTCCGTCCGGCTGGATGGCAAAGGCTTCCACTCCTTCATCCGCGATAGAATAGAGGTATTTTCCACTGTGGGAAACGATCAGATCCGATGGATTATTGATTGGAACAACTTTTCGCTCTGTTAAAGTTCCCCGAAGCTCGTCCACATCATAAATATGGATTCCCACACTGTTTTCATGTGTATAAGTTCCTACATAAGCAACATATTTTCCTTCCATTACGGCTATTCCTCCTCTTTTCTTCTAAGAATATCATAACGCTCTAACGGCTCTCCTAAATCAATAAACAGTACCTGCTGCGGATGCGGTGCAGACTCCATTGCATTGCCTTCTTCGTCCACGATCGCCCGCACGGTAACGCTCCGGTTCTCTCCATTCGGTTTCATTACCTCTATCTTTTCACCGACAGAGAACTTATTGCGTTGCTCAATACGATATCTGCCATGTTCATCCACACTTCCCACAATACCAAGATAAGTATATTCTTTGACATAAGTATTGCTGTCATAAATCTGTGTGGTTTCATCCGGCTTTCCAAAGAAAAATCCGGTGGTAAACTGGCGGTAAGTACAGTTTGAAATCTGCTCCTTGTACCAGTCCATATTCTTTTTATAAAGCTCCGGTGACTCTAAATAGTCATCAATTGCCTTTCGATAGGTCCTTGCAACGGTTGCAACATAGAGTGCCGTTTTCATCCTGCCCTCGATCTTAAAACTGTCAATTCCCGCATCGATCAGTTCCGGAATATGTTCGATCATACAAAGGTCTTTGGAATTAAAAATATAAGTTCCACGCTCATTTTCATAAACCGGCAGATACTCTCCCGGACGTTTTTCCTCTACAACGGCATATTTCCAACGGCATGGATGGGTGCAGGCACCCTGATTGGCATCTCGTCCGGTAAAATAATTGCTGAGCAGGCATCTGCCCGAATAGGAAATACACATTGCTCCATGGATAAAGGTTTCTATTTCTAGATCTTTTGGTATATTGTCACGGATTTCTTTAATCTCTGCTAAGGAAAGCTCTCTTGCAGACACTACGCGCTTTGCCCCTTGTGCATACCAGAACTGATAGGTTCCGTAATTGGTATTATTTGCCTGCGTGGAAATATGAATCTCTATCTCCGGGCAGATTTCCTTCGCAATCATAAAGACTCCCGGATCGGAAATGATCAGTGCATCCGGTTTGATTTCCTTTAATTCCGTAAAATATTTTTTCACACCTTCTAAATCCTGATTATGTGCTAAAATATTTGCCGTAACATAAACTTTGACACCATGCTCATGTGCAAATGCAATGCCTTCTTTGATTTCTTCATTTGTAAAATTCTTTGCCTTTGCCCGAAGTCCAAATGCCTCTCCACCGATATAAACAGCATCCGCTCCAAATATCACGGCTATTTTCAAGACTTCTAAGCTGCTCGCCGGCACTAATAATTCCGGATGTCTCATGCTTTTCTTCCCTTCTTTGTACTGATTGTAATTCCATCACCAACCGGCAGGACTGCCGTAGTCAGTTCTTCGCTGTGTGTTAATGTATAGAGATACTCCCTCATTCTCTTATGTATCGTGCGGTTTCTTCTTGTCACTGCAAACCGTGATTCGATAATGTCGCCATCCTGCAGCACATTATCGGAGATCAAAATTCCCTCCGGCTGCAACAGTTCTAATACCCGTGGCAGGAAATTCAGATACTGTCCCTTTGCCGCATCCATAAAAATAAGATCAAACGGTTCCGTGAGCGTTTCTAATACGTCTTTTGCATCCCCTTCTAACAGGGTAATCTGCTCTTCTTTTTCTGCACGGATAAAATTCTCCCTTGCAATCGGAATCCGCTTCTCATAATTTTCAATCGTTATGATCTCACATTCGACAGGATCATACTCTGCCATCAGGATCGCTGAAAATCCAACCGCTGTTCCAACCTCTAAAATCCGCTTAGGACGCTTTATGGACAACAGAACCTTTAAAAAGCTCTGCATCTCCTTTCGGATAATCGGAACAAAGGAGGCAAGTGCCTCCCTCTCTATCTCGTCTAAAATTGGTGTGTTTCCCGTATCTAAAGAATTGATATAAGTTACGAGTCTCTCATCTACGATCATCTGATACTACTCCTCTTTGACTAATTCCATATCGATTTCCATATCAAAGTGCAGTTCTTCTATCAGTGTCCAGTTGATCTGCTGCACCATGCGGCAAAGCGCGAGCTCTGCCGTTAAAAATTCATCGATCAGCGCATCCTGTCGGAATCGTTCCGATTCCCTCTCGATCTCATCAATATGATGATATAAATCGGTCTCACCATGATTGTTCTGTATCTTATACATCCTCGTACGATACTTGTCAAGACTTCTCTTTTTTTCAGGATATTTTTCGACCTTTGCTTTCACGATCTGATAATCCTGAAATTCTTTGCTGTTTCTTACTGCCTCTATTAAATGATTCAGGCTCTCGTCTACTGTATTCATCTTACACTTCCATAATAATTGGCATGATCATCGGACGGCGTTTTGTCTCTTTCCAGACAAAGTCTCCTAAGGAATCCTTGATCTCGGATTTGATCTTTCCCCAGTCGGTAATATTTTTATCCATGCAGTAATCCATGGTCTCATCTAAAACTGCTTTTGCCTCATCCATCAGACTCTCTGAGCCGCGGACATAGACAAAACCTCTCGAAACAATGTCCGGTCCTGCAAGCACTCTTCCTGAACCGTTTTCTAATGTCATCACGACGATAATGATTCCATCTTCTGCTAAATGCTGGCGGTCACGCAGAACGATATTTCCAACGTCTCCAACACCCAGTCCGTCTACCATGACATCTCCGGTCTGGACTCTTCCGGTCACTTCTGCGCCCTCTTCATCTAATTCTAACACATCTCCGGAAGAAAGGATGAAAATATTATCTTTATCCATGCCAAGGTCTTCTACTACCTTTGCCTGCGCCATCAGATGTTTGTACTCACCATGTACCGGTATGGAGTACTTCGGTTTTACTAAAGAATAGATCAGCTTGATCTCTTCCTGACAGGCATGACCAGATACATGGACATCCTGGAAAATAACATCTGCCCCCTTCTGGAAGAGCTCGTTGATCACATGGGAAACTGCTTTTTCATTTCCCGGGATCGGATTGGAACTGAAAATAATGGTGTCCTTCGGCTTGATCGTAATTTTCTTATGTGTGCCGTTTGCCATACGGGATAAAGCCGCCATGGACTCTCCCTGACTTCCGGTTGTGATCAATACCGTTTTTTCATCCGGATAATTCTTTAACTGGTCTGTCTCCACTAAGGTATTGTCCGGTATCTTCAAATAGCCGAGTTCTGAAGCTGTGGAAATGATATTGACCATGCTTCGTCCCTCGACGCCTACTTTTCTTCCAAATTTTTCTGCGGAGTTGATGATCTGCTGTACACGGTCTACATTCGACGCAAAAGTTGCAATGATGATACGCGTATTCTTATGCTCCGAAAAAATCTCATCAAAGGTTGCACCGACGCTCTTTTCGGACATCGTAAATCCCGGACGTTCTGCATTCGTACTGTCACACATTAATGCCAGTACACCTTTTTTTCCGATTTCTCCAAAACGCTGTAAGTCAATGGCATCCCCAAAGACCGGTGTGTAATCTACTTTAAAATCTCCTGTATGCACAACAATTCCTGCCGGTGAATAAATTGCAAGCGCTGCCGCATCCTGGATACTGTGATTTGTCTTGATAAATTCTACACGGAAGCATCCTAAATTGATATGTTGTCCGTATTTTACAACTTTTCTTTTTACTTTTGTGAGCATATTATGCTCTCTTAATTTATGCTCAATAATTCCCATCGTCAGCTTTGTAGCATAGATTGGAACATTGACATCACGCAGAACATATGGGATCGCACCGATATGATCCTCGTGACCGTGTGTGATAAAAAATCCTTTGACCCTGTCTAAATTCTCTTTCAGATAAGTTACATCCGGAATGACTAAGTCAATTCCTAACATATCATCCTCCGGGAAAGACAATCCGCAGTCCACAACAATAATACTGTCTTCATATTCAAAGGCAGTAATATTCATTCCAATCTGTTCTAATCCTCCAAGTGGAATGATCTTCAATTTTGAGTTTTGTTTCTTTTTCAACATAATTCCTCCGTACAATTTATTTTTCCGTTTCTTTTCATGATCACGCAATCACCATGGCACTTCACTTTTTTGCACTATCCCACCTTGCTTTTGTGTATACTCTGATCAGCAAAAGTTTCCATCGTCATTGCTGTTTATTCTCTTTTATTTATGACATCTCAATGTCAGCTTCTTCTCCTAACAGTTCTGCAAATATCTTTGCAACGGCATTCAGCTCCTGCTCCTGTTCTACAACCGTATATACGGCATCCTCTTCTCCCTGTGCTGATGTATCTTTTAAGATCAACGCGTCGGAATCTCCTTCTTCATCCACGGTTACTAACAGATAATCTGCTCCGTTCAGACGCGTCTGTTCTAATACATAGAGTTCTATGTATTCCTTTGACTCTTCATCAAAAAATTCTACCTTATCCATTCTTTATTTTTTCCTATTCTTTTTTTCTTATTCCACCCTTTTGGTGTTCTTACAATTTCAGCGAATCCAGATATCCCTGTAAAATAAAGACTGCTGCTAATTTATCTACATACTGCTTACGATCTTCACGACGAATATTTCCTTCTATCATGGCACGGTCTGCCGATACGGTTGTCAGCCTCTCATCCCATAGCGTGACAGGAAGAGACGTCCGGCGTTCTAACATTTCTTTGAACTCCAGCGTCTTTTCACAGCGTTCACCCTCTGTATTATTCATATTCTTTGGATATCCAAGCACAATCCGTTCTGCCTGGTAATGCACAACAAGTTCCTCAATCCTTGCTAAAGTACGGCGCAGCTTTTTAGGTGACTCTCTTCTGATGATCTCGACTCCCTGTGCTGTCAGCCCCAATTCATCACTGACTGCAACACCTACTGTCTTAGAGCCAAAATCCAAACCGATGATTCTCATAAAATATCTGCCCTACTTCCACGAATTATTTTTGATATATGCACGCAGGATTTCCTCCACTAACTCATCACGTTCCACCTTCATGATCAGGCTTCTTGCATTCCGATGGCTGGTGATGTAGGTAGGATCTCCTGACATAATATAACCCACGATCTGATTCACAGGATTATATCCTTTCTCAGATAATGCATGATAAACAACATCGATGACATCGCTTACCTTCATCTGTGGTTCCTTTTCTACTTTGAAGTACTGGGTATTCTTTAAATCCTGCATTTTTTCACGTCCTTATTTGCTCTTTCGTTCGCACAACTGATATTCCCATTTTAATATATCCGGGATTAAAATTCAACTATAAGCTGTCATAAGATATACATTTTCATTCAATGCCCCTTCGATCCTGCCGCGAACCATGCAGTTTGAAAGGTCTTTTTCTGAGCGGACTGCTACTTTTACATACTCTTTTGTAAATCCGACATAATAGTCCACACCGTCAATCTGTACCTGTTCCTCTAATAATGCCTCATCTTCTTTTCCGATATGGGCATCCCGGAATTCCTTAGACATTTTCTTCTCTAAGGCAAGCAGTTCATTGCTCCGCTTCGTCTTGATCTGTTCATCGATCTGATCGCTCATTTTCGCTGCCTTGGTGCCCTGACGTTTCGAATATTTAAAAATATGCATTTCATAAAAATGTATTTTTTCTAAATACTGCTTTGTTACTGCAAATTCCTCTTCTGTTTCTCCCGGAAATCCTACGATCACATCTGTTGTAATTGCCGGCTGTCTGAAATATTTACGCAGATATCCACAACTTTTTGCGTATTCTTCGGTTGTATATTTGCGGTTCATCCGCTCTAACGTTGCATCGCATCCGCTTTGTAGCGACAGATGGAAATGCGGACAGATTTTTTCTAATTCCGACAACCGCTTTGCAAACTCCTCTGTTACGATCTTTGGTTCTAAAGAACCTAAACGGATCCTTTGGATCCCTTCAATCTCATGCACCTGTTCTATTAAATGCAGCAGATCATCCTCAATGTCTATGCCGTAGGAGCTTAAATGGATACCGGTCAGCACCACTTCCTGATAGCCGTTTTCTGCCAGTCTTTGGATCTCGTCTAACACATCCGCAGGTTTTCTGCTTCTTACCCTTCCTCTGGCATACGGAATAATACAATAAGTACAAAACTGGTTACAGCCGTCCTGTACCTTAATAAATGCTCTGGTATGCTCTGCCGTTCTGCTTAAGGAAAGCTCCTCGTAGCCCTCTTTCTGGCAGTTGATATCGATCATGGCTCTTGCCTTTTCATGTTTTTCAAAAAATTCTTCGAGTCTTTCGGCAAGTTCATGTTTTTTGTTATTACCTATGACAATGTCTATGGTTTCATCCTCTTCCTGCCGCTCGCCTGCCGTCTGCACATAACAACCGGCGGCAACGATGACAGCATCCGGATTCTGCTTCCTTGCACGATGTATCATCTGTCTGGATTTACGGTCCGCCATATTGGTCACGGAACAGGTGTTGATGACATACACATCTGCCTGCTCCTGAAACGGAACAATTTCATATCCTGCTTTTTCAAGTATCTGCTGCATTGCCTCTGTCTCGTAAGCATTGACTTTACAGCCCAAATTATGCAGTGCTGCTCTTCTCATACTTTTTCCTTTATTTTTCCTTTACTCTGGTTGACTTTTCTAATTAAAAAGATTACACTTAAACAAACATCTATAGTAACTATGGGAGGTCTACTTATATGAAAACAGTACAAATTTCTTTAAACTCCATTGATAAGGTAAAATCATTTGTAAACGCTATCACACAGTTTGAGTTCGACTTTGATTTGGTTTCCGGCAGATACGTTATTGATGCAAAATCCATCATGGGTATCTTTTCACTGGATTTATCTAAACCGATCGAATTAGTCATCCATGCCGAAGATCATTTAGATGAGATCATGGACATTTTAAAACCTTACATTGTAGACTAATTTTTAAATTATGGTTTTTATCCCGCCTGAAAAACAGGCGGGATTTTTTTATTCTACTCTGATGGCCTCTGTTGTCTCAATTGCTGTTTTCATCAGCTCATCAATGACATCATTCAGTTTCTGCTCTGAGTGTTTGATGACATTCAGATTCGGTTTTGTTACCGGATGCTTAGCTACGAATATCGTACAGCAGTCCTCAAACGGAAGGATCGATGTCTCGTAGGTGTCAATTTTTTCAGAAATCTCAATGATCTCCTGTTTATCAAAACCGATCAGCGGACGATAAACCGGCAGCGTACATACTTCGTTGGTTGCCGCTAATGACTGCATGGTCTGGCTTGCCACCTGACCGATACTCTCTCCGGTGATCAGTCCTAAACATTTACTCTCTTTTGCAAAATGTTCTGCGATTTTCATCATGTAACGGCGCATGATAATGGTCAGCTCATCATGCGGACATTTTTCATAGATTGCAAGCTGGATATCCGTAAAGTTGACAATGTGCAGATTGATCGGACCGGAATATTTTGCAACTAATTTTGCGAGGTCTACTACTTTTTGTTTTGCACGTTCACTGGTGTATGGCGGTGCATGAAAATATGTTGCATCAATACTGACACCACGTTTTGCGATCATGTATCCGGCAACCGGACTGTCAATTCCACCGGAAAGCAATAACATTGCCTTGCCGTTTGTACCAACCGGCATTCCTCCCGGTCCCGGTATCTCACTCGAATAAATATTAATCTGATTTCGGATCTCCACATGGACCATTACATCCGGGTCATGGACATCCACACTCATATTCGGACACGCGTCTAAAATCCTGCCGCCTAACTCTGCATTGATCTCCATGGAAGTCATCGGATAATTCTTTCTGGCTCGTCTCGCATCTACTTTAAAGGTCAGACTCTTATCACCATAGAACTCTTTCACATGCGCAACAACCATTTGGGCTAAGGCGTCAAATCCTTCATCCTGTGCCATGATCACCGGGCAGATCCCCACGATTCCAAACACATGCTGTAAGGCTTCTACCGTTTCCTCATAGTCAAATTCTGACTCTGCCTCTACATAGATCCTGCCCTGCTCTTTGCGGACGTTGAACTCACCGTCTACCTCGCGCAGTGCATGGCATATCTGAGACACCAGTGCATCTTCAAATAAATGTCGGTTCTTTCCTTTGATCGCAATTTCTGCATATTTGATTAAAAATGATTGATACATTGTATTTCCTCTCTATTGTCTGTGATTTTTTCTAATGGCTGCGATATTTCCGTAAAAACGGAAGCAGTTCCCGCAATGCATCCAAGGCGTACTCTACCTCTTCGATCGTTGTATGCACGGAAAAACTGAAACGCAGTGTCGCTGTCAACATTGCCTTTGGCACACCGATGGCTTTTAAGGTTGCACTAACTGCCGGTTTGTTAGATGAGCAGGCAGACCCCGCGGATACATAAATGCCACGGTCTTCTAAGGCATGTAAAAGTGCCTCACTCTTATCGATCTCCTCGAAGCTGACACTGACAATGTGCGGTGCCGAATCCTCTCCCACACAGCCATTGATATGTGTTCCCTCTATGGTGGCGATCCCTTTTAAAAATGCTTCCTTGACTTCCCTAAGGTGCACATAATTCGCATCATAATTCCGGTAAATTTCCTCACATGCAACACCAAGTCCTACAATTGCCGGAACATTCTCTGTGCCCGAGCGCATCCCTTTTTGCTGGCCGCCGCCAAACAGGATCGGTTTTACTTTTGTCTTATCCTTGATATATAAAAATCCGCTTCCCTTTGGCCCGTGCAGCTTATGTCCACTGACAGAAAGCATGTCCACGTTCATTTTTTTCGGATAGATCCGCAATTTTCCGTAGGACTGGATCGCATCCACATGAAACAGGGTATTCGGATTCTTTTTCTTGATCAATGCCCCTGCCTCGGCAATCGGCTCAATTGCTCCCATCTCGTTGTTGATCTGCATCATCGACACTAAAATGGTATCTTCCCGTATTGCAGCCTCTAATTCTTCTAAGGAGATCTGTCCATTCTCATCCACCGGAAGAATGGTTACTTCAAATCCCTGTTCCTCTAAAAAACCGACCACGGCTGCGACCGACGCATGTTCAATTGCCGTTGTGATAATATGTTTTCCGGCACGTTGGTTTGCCATGGCACTTCCGATGATCGCTAAATTATTCGATTCTGTACCTCCGGAAGTAAAAACGATCTCTTTTTCCGTTACTTTCAGTGTCTTTGCTATTTTCTCTCTTGCTTCTTTGATATAATCCTCTGCTTTTTTTCCCATCAGATGTAAGGAGGATGGATTTCCGTAATCTTTCATCATGACCTGTAACATGATGTCGCGGACACTTTCCGAACATCTTGTCGTTGCAGAATTATCTAAATATGCTTCCATTCTACTCTTCTTCTTTCATTTCTATTTCCAGCATCAGCATGCTCATCACGGTAATTGCGGCTGTATCGGTGCGAAGGATCCGCTTTCCTAAGGACAACACTTCCATCTCTTCCCTGACCATCTCAATCTCTTCCTCGGAAAAACCGCCTTCCGGCCCGATCATCACACTGATATCCATTCCCGGCTCTATTTTTTTCAGTACTTCCCTTGTACCTTTCATGCCACGCTCATTCTCATATGGCACAAGACAAAGCTGACAGTTCTTTGCATATTCTACTGCCTTATCATAGCTCATAACCGGATGGATCTCCGGGATCCTGCTCCGCTTTGCCTGTTTTGCGGCACTCTTTGCAATCGCCTGCCAGCGCTCTTTCTTCTTCTCTTTTTTCTTATCGTCTAAACGTACCACGCAGTACTTCATCTCTACCGGAATGATCTCATAGACTCCAAGTTCCACTGCCTTTTGGATCACATACTCCATGCGTTCCCCTTTCGGCACCGCCTGAAATAGAAAAATACGGTTGGGAAGTTCCGTATTCCCGGCTTCTTTTGGAAGGATCTTTGCAAGCACTTCTTCGGAAGTTACTTTTTCTATCGTACAAAAGAAGTCTCCACCGGCACCGTCACTGATACGAACCTCTTCGCCCTCTTTCATACGGAGCACATTTTTGATATGCTTTACATCCTCTCCGGTAATCGTTATATATTCTGTTCCGATCTGTTCTCTGTCTACAAAAAACTGATGCATGTCCTCTCTCCTTCTGCTACTGTTTATCGCAGACACCTTAACATTTTTTTGCTGTAATGTTGACCCACTCGCCCTGATAGTTCGTCTCTAATATCTCAAATCCTGCTTTTTCCAAAGCCTCTTTTACTTCCTGCTCTTTAAAGTCAATAATACCCGATGTGATAAAAATACCACCTTTTTTCAGACGTGCCGGAATGACAGGTGCCATCGGGATAATGACATCTGCTAAAATATTTGCCACTACGATATCGTAACACTCGTTTCCAACGGTCTGCTGTAACTGCGTATCATCGATCAGATTTCCCACATAGAACTCTGTTTTTGCATTTTCTAAATGATTGACCTTTAAATTCTCGTTCGCAGACATGATACAGTCTTTATCAATGTCGGTTCCTACTACCTCTCCTGCTCCGAGTTTTAATGCAACAATGGAAAGAATCCCGCTTCCACAGCCAACATCTAAGACTTTTGCCGAATCCTTCATATATTTACGGAGCTGACGGATACAAAGCTGTGTTGTCTCATGTTTTCCGGTTCCAAAAGAAACTCCCGGATCGATCTCGATCAAGATTCTTCCTCTATCCT
>ERZ827512.982-NODE-982-length-31587-cov-25.963244_pt1 | contig 31587 bp, 29 predicted proteins | sample MGYA00519916_ERZ827512 | MGnify/ENA primary metagenome ERZ827512 (study PRJEB31778, sample SAMEA3449335) | human gut metagenome | biome: human gut; feature: human-associated habitat; material: faeces | place: United Kingdom | collected 2010/2012 ... | reverse complement strand
TCTCCATTGACCTTTCAGTCAATTTCAAGTGAATGCTGTTCAATTTTCAAGGTGCGGCTTGCTGTCTTACCCGACAGCTTTTATATCATACCACAGCGAAAAGCCGGTGTCAATCACTTTTTTACGGTTTTCTTTTCTTTTTTTGCTATTGAAAAGCCCCCTTTATAATGGTATATTTGTGGTGGTTTTAACAATCTGTTTCTTTCATTAAAAAGGAGGAACCAATGATGTATGATGTTGCTGTCATCGGCTGCGGGATAGTGGGCGCCGCTGCTGCCTACGAACTGAGCCGGTACAACTGCCGCGTGCTGGTGCTGGAGGCCAAAAACGATGTGGCCAATGTGACCACCAAAGCCAACAGCGCTATTCTGCACGCGGGATATGACCCTACCCCCGGCACCCTGATGGCTGAGACCAATGTGCGCGGCGTGGCGCTGGCCAAGGAGTTGTGTGAAAAGCTGGATGTGGAGCGGGAAGAGATCGGCTCGCTGGTGCTGGCCTTTGGTGAGGAGGACGAGCGCCACCTGGAGAAGCTGTACCAGCAGGGCCTTGCCAATGGTGTGCCCGGCATTGAGCTGCTGACCGCTGATGAAGTGCACGCATTGGAGCCAAATGTGAGCGACAAAGTGACCGCCGCGCTGTACGCCCCCACCGCCGCCATCGTAAGCCCGTGGGAATACGCGCTGGCGCTGGCCGAGACCGCCGTGGTGAACGGCTGCGAGCTGCGGCTTTCCGCCCCCGTTACCGGCATAGACCGCGCCGGGGAGGGCTACCGCCTGCATACCCCCAAGGGGAATTTTGAGGCACGCTATATTATAAATGCCGCCGGGCTGCACTGCGATAAGGTGCACGAGATGGCGGGCGGCGCCGGCTTTACCGTGCAGGGCGTACGGGGCGAATATTATATAATGGATAAATCGCAGGGACATGTGGTGGAGCATGTCATTTTCCAATGTCCCAATGAAAGGGGCAAGGGCGTACTAGTCTCCCCCACCGTTCACGGGAATTTGATCGTTGGGCCCAGCGCCGATGCTGTGGAGGATGTGGAAAGCGTGGCCAATACCGCCTTTGGGCTGGAGGAGGTGCGCACCGCGGCTGCCCGCAGCGTGCCGGATCTCAATTACCGGGAGAGCATCCGCAATTTTTCAGGGGTACGCTGCTATACCCAGCAGGAGGATTTTATTATAGAGGAATCCAAACAGGCGCCTGGCTTTATCAATCTGGCCGGGATCCGTTCCCCGGGACTTTCCGCCTCGCCTGCCATAGCGGAAAAGGCGGTGGAGCTGCTGCGTGGCTGCGGCCTGGAAACCGTAGAAAAAGAGCACTTTACCGATACTCGCAAGCGCACAGTGTTCCGGCACCTTTCCCCCAAGGAAAAGGCTGCTCTCATTAAGGAAAATCCTCTGTACGGCCGGGTCATCTGCCGGTGCGAGACTGTTACCGAAGGGGAGATCGTGGAGGCGCTGCACAGGCCCATCGTTCCCACCTCTATCGATGCCATCAAGCGCCGCTGCAATGCCGGCATGGGCCGCTGTCAGGGCGGCTTCTGCGGGCCGCGTGTGCACGAGATCATTGCCCGGGAGCTGGGCCTCCCCAAAGAGCAGGTGCTGATGGATGAGGAAGGCAGCTGGCTGCTGTGCGGCGAGACCAAGACCGGCTCCAAAGCCGAAAAAGGAGGCGACGCCCAATGAAAAAATACGATGTCATTGTCATCGGCGGCGGACCCGCCGGCTTGGCTGCTGCCTGCGCCGCCTGCGAAAAGGGCGCCAAGAAAGTCCTGGTCATCGAGCGGGACAAAGAGCTGGGCGGCATCCTCAATCAGTGTATCCACAATGGGTTTGGCCTGCACCGCTTTAAGGAGGAGCTGACCGGTCCCGAATACGCCGGGCGCTTTATTCAGCTGCTGCAGCAAACCAAGGCGGAAGTGATGCTGGATACCATGGTGGTGGAGATCACCGCCGACCGCCAGGTCTGCTGCATCAATACCGTGGATGGCTACCAGGAGCTGAAGGCCGGGGCTGTGGTGCTGGCCATGGGCTGCCGGGAGCGCACCCGCGGAGCCATTGCCATTCCGGGCGACCGGCCTGCCGGTATTTTTACCGCAGGGGCGGCACAGCGCTATGTCAATATGGAGGGCTACATGGTCGGCCGCCGGGTGGTCATTCTCGGCTCCGGCGATATCGGCCTTATTATGGCGCGCCGCATGACGCTGGAGGGCGCCAAGGTGCTGGCCTGCGTGGAGCTCTGTCCCTATTCCAACGGGTTGAACCGCAATATCGTCCAGTGCCTGAATGACTACAATATCCCCCTGTATCTTTCCCACACCATTACAGATATCAAGGGCCGGGAGCGTGTCGAGCAGGTGGTTATCAGCCAGGTAGATGAGGCCCGCCGGCCCATTCCCGGCACCGAGCAGACCTTTGACTGCGATACCGTGCTGCTTTCAGTCGGGCTTATCCCGGAAAACGAGCTGACCCGCGGCGCTGGCATTCCCATGGATCGCCGCACCAACGGTGCTATCGTATATGAAAACATGGAGACCATGGCGCCGGGTATCTTTGCCTGCGGCAATGTGGTGCATGTACATGACCTGGTGGATTTCGTTTCGGCCGAAAGTGAAAAGGCCGGAGCCGCCGCGGCCCGCTACGCCCTGGGCGAAGAGATCGGCGGCCGGTGCATCGAGCTGAAAAACGGCAATGCCGTCAACTATACCGTGCCCCAGCACATCCGGGTAGAGGGTGTGGATAAGCTGTGCGAAGTATTTTTCCGGGTGAATAATGTCTACCGGGGCCGCATCATCACCGTGACCGATGAAGCCGGCAATCTGCTGTGCCGCTTCCCGCGGGAGCACATGGCCCCCGGCGAGATGGAGAAGATCGCGCTGCCCCGCCCCCTGCTGGAAAAAGCCGTGGGGAGCGTCACCATCTCTGTGATAGCAAAGGAGGAAGCTGACCTATGAAACAGGAGCTTATCTGCATCGTGTGCCCCAAGGGCTGCCGCCTGACCGCCGAACAGACGGCCGAAGGCTGGCAGATCGCGGGCTATGGCTGCCCGCGCGGGCAGCAGTACGGCATTGCCGAGATGACCAACCCCACCCGTGTGGTCACCTCTACCGTCCGGATCACTGGGGGCATTCACCCCCGCCTGCCGGTAAAAACCGACGGCGCCCTGCCCCGTTCCTTGGTGGAAGAAGCCGTGCGGATACTGGATACGGTGGAAGTGACCGCTCCGGTGGCCTGCGGACAGGTCATCCTAGCCGATATCGGCGGGACGGGCATCAACTTTGTGGCCAGCCGGGATATGTAAACAATTCACAAACGGGGAGGAGCCGATCCTTCCCGTTTTTGTTATAATTTTGTCATGCGCACTAAGATTTCGTTAATATAAATAAAATAGTAGCCGCCGATTTGTCGCCGAAAAGTCTTATGATAATTTTGCTATGAAAAATTCCCTAAATTAAATCGATAAGGTATTGCACTTTCGGTCGAAAATGTACTATAATACCAAGGTAAGCGTTTTAATGGGGGCATAATAGGCCCTGCCGGGTCATTCCCGTTATGCCGCCATCTGCAGCGTTCCTGTTTTGCATCAGATCAAATGGAATACAAAACCGCAGGAGGGATTGCCATGAAAAAAACCGTAAAGTTCACCGAGACCGTGTTGCGTGATGCCAACCAGTCGCTCATCGCCACCCGTATGGCATTCGATGAGTTCGAGCCGATCCTGAGCGAGCTGGATAACGCAGGGTATTATTCGCTGGAGTGCTGGGGCGGCGCCACCTTTGATAGCTGCCTGCGCTACCTCAACGAAGATCCCTGGGAGCGGCTGCGCAAGATAAAGAAGGCCTGCCCCAAGACCCCGCTGCAGATGCTGCTGCGCGGCCAGAACCTGCTGGGCTACAAGCACTACCCCGATGATGTGGTGCGCATGTTCGTCCGCAAGTCGGTGGAAAACGGCATTGATATCATCCGTATCTTTGATGCTCTCAACGATATCCGCAATATTGAAGTGGCCGTGGATGAGACCTTGAAGTGTGGCGCGCATGCCTCCGGCTGCATCTGCTACACCATCAGCCCCATTCATAACCTGGAAAGCTATGTGAAGCTGGCCAAGGAGATCGAAGCGCTGGGCGTTCAGTCCATCTGCGTCAAGGATATGGCCGGCATTATGAGCCCGAAGGAGGCCTATGACCTCGTGACCGCGCTCAAGAAAGAGATCAAGGTTCCCATCGTCATCCATACCCACAATACCACGGGTCTGGGCCCCATGACGCTGATGAAGGCTGTGGAAGCCGGCGCCGATGTTATCGATACCGCTGTTTCCTGCTTCTCCGGCGGCACCAGCCAGCCCCCCACGGAGACCCTTGTTTACGCCCTGCGTGAAATGGGCTACGAGATCTCCGTCAAGGATGATGTGGTAAAGAAGATCAATGACTTCTTTAAGCCCATCCGGGCCAAGTACCTGGCCAACGGCCTCTTGAACCCCGTGGTCATGGGCAATGCCACCGATGCCCTCATTTATCAGGTGCCGGGCGGTATGCTCTCCAACCTGGTGGCCCAGCTTACCGCGCAGAAGGCGCTGGACAAGCTGGATGCCGTTTTGCTGGAAGTACCGAAGGTACGCAAAGATCTTGGTTATCCTCCGCTCGTTACGCCCATGAGCCAGATGGTCGGTGTTCAGGCCACGGTAAATGTGCTGACCGGCGGACGCTATAAGAATGTTTCCAAAGAGATCAAAGCCTATGTCAAAGGCGAGTATGGCCGCGCTCCGGGCAAGATAGACCCCGAAGTACAGAAGCTGGTGCTGGGTGACGAAAAACCCATTACCCAGCGCTACGCCGACCTGCTGGAGCCCGGCTTTGAGAAAGCCAAGCGGGAGCTGGGAGAGCGTGCTCACAGCGATGAGGATGTTCTTTCCTACATTGCGTTCCCCGCGCAGGCGGAGGCTTACTTTGAGAAGCGTGACCGCAAAGAGGATGATAACGAAATTCACTTTTCTATCCGTGAGGTAAAATAACACAAGAAGGAGGTAAAGACTGATGTTAGTACAAATGTTGACTGAGCGCGTAGCCAACGGCGGCAGCTACAACCTGACCTTTGGCGAGTCGCTCACTATGGCTGGTATCGGTATGCTGGTCGTATTCATGGAGCTGATCATTCTGGCTCTTATCATCATGCTGATGGGCAAGGTCGTGTCTTCCATTGCTGGAAAAAAAGGTAACGCGGCACCCGCTGCCAAAGCCGCTCCCGCTGCTGCGCCTGCTCCTAAGGCTGCTGCACCGGCGGCTGCCGTGCGTACCCTCGTTGCCGGCTACAATGTTCTGAAGCCTGTTCTGGCCCTGTGCGGCGTGGATGAGCCCACCGCTGCCATGGTCATGGCGATCACCGCTGATAAGCTGGGAACTCAGCCCTCTGAGCTGTCTTTCCGTGCGATCCGCGCTATCGAGCTGCCTGAGAATCTGGGCGGCCTGAAGCCTGAGGAGGCTGCTGAGCTGGTTTCCAAGTGCGCCACCGAAAACGGCTTTACGCTGGATACCGTCACCATCAAATCCATCAAAGCTTGCTAATTTTTAGAGGAGGAAAAACCAAATGGCCAAGTATGTTGTTACTCTCAACGGCAAGAACTATGAAGTAGAAGTTGAGAAGAATACTGCTAAGATCACCAATACCACCGCGGCTGCCGCTCCTGCTGCTGCCCCCGCTCCCAAGGCTGCTCCTGCTCCCGCACCTGTAGCCGCTCCCGCCCCCGCTGCTGCCCCCGCTCCCGTAGCGGCTGCTCCCGCCGGCGGCGCCAATGTAACCGCCCCCATGCCCGGCACTGTACTTAATGTGGTCGCTCCTGTTGGCACCGCTGTAAAGGCCGGCGATGTCATTCTGATTCTGGAGGCTATGAAGATGGAAAACGATATCGTTGCTCCCTGCGATGGTACCGTTGCTTCCGTCGCTGCCAAGGGCACTTCTGTTAACACCGATGATGTTCTTGCTACTCTTTCTTGATAGAGGGAGGATATACTAAATGGACTTTTTAGGAATTCTCAGCGAGACCTTTGCTCGCTCCGGCTTTGCTAATCTCAGCTGGCAGCAGGGCGTCATGCTGCTCATTTCCTTTGTGCTGCTGTACTGCGCCATTGTAAAGGGTTTTGAGCCGCTGCTGCTGCTGCCCATCGCTTTTGGTATGATGCTGGCCAACCTGCCTGATACCGGTATTATGACCGATGCCACCGAAGCCGCCACCCTTGCGGTGAAGAATGCTTCGGCCGCACTGGCCGCCGATCCTACCAACCCAACGCTTGTCTCGGAACTGGCTGCTGCCCAGTCCCAGCTGGCCAATGTTCACTGGTATGATTCCGGCGTTCTGCGTATCATCCACCGCGGCGTTAAGTCTTCCATCTTCCCCTGCCTCATCTTCATGGGCGTAGGCGCGATGACCGACTTTGGCCCGCTGCTGGCCAACCCCATCTCCCTGCTGCTCGGCGCTGCCGCTCAGCTGGGTATCTACATTGCCTTCATCTTCGCCAATGCCATCACCGTCGGCGGCGAGCACCTGTTCACTGCTGCTCAGGCTGCTTGCATCGGTATCATCGGCGGCGCGGATGGTCCTACCGCTATCTTTGTTACCAATAAGCTGGCTCCCGAGCTGCTCTCTGCCATCGCAGTAGCTGCCTACTCCTACATGGCTCTGATCCCGCTCATCCAGCCCCCCATCATGAAGGCTCTTACCACCAAGAAAGAGCGCGTCATCAAGATGGGCCAGCTGCGCAAGGTTTCCAAGGCGGAGAAGGTCATCTTCCCCATTGTTGTTTCCTGCGTTGTTATCATGCTCATCCCCGATACCGCTTCTCTGATCGGCTGCCTGATGCTGGGTAACCTGTTCCGTGAGGCCGGCTGCGTTGAGCGTCTTTCCGACACCGCGCAGAACGCTCTCTGCAACATCGTTACCATCATGCTGGGTACCACCGTTGGCGCTACCGCCGATGGTCAGACCTTCCTTTCCCTGCAGACCATTGGTATCGTCGTAATGGGTCTGGCTGCCTTCTGCTTCTCCACCGCTGGTGGTGTACTGCTGGGCAAGCTGCTGTGCCTGCTCACCGGCGGCAAGATCAATCCTCTGATCGGTTCTGCCGGCGTTTCCGCCGTTCCTATGGCTGCCCGTGTATCTCAGGTCGAGGGTCGTAAGTACAACCCCACCAACTTCCTGCTGATGCACGCCATGGGCCCCAATGTAGCCGGTGTTATCGGTTCCGCTGTAGCCGCTGGCTTCCTGCTGCTCATGTTCAAGGCTTGATCCTTGCAATAAGCTAACTTAAAAAGCCGTCCCTGCAAAGGGGCGGCTTTTCCTTTATCCCATTTAGCCAGGCGGGCGCCCCTGCGCTTCTCATGGCTGCCCCTCCGCTTTGCTGTGGGCAGCCCTTGCCCGCTCCGGAGCGCCCGCCTTCTCACATCAGTAGTTTTCCGCCCGGCGCTGGAAGTACGCCTGTGGATGGCTGCACACCGGGCAAACCTGCGGCGCTGTCTTTCCCACAGCGATATGCCCACAGTTGCGGCAGATCCAAACGGTGGTCTCCTCCCCACTTTGGAATACTCCCCCCTCCCGGACGGAGCGCTCCAGCGTTAGGAATCGCTGCTCATGGCTCTTTTCTATGGCCGCCACCCCGCTAAATAGCCGCGCGATGTTTGCAAAGCCCTCCTCTTCGGCCGTTTTGGCAAAATCGGCATACATTTCCGCCCACTCAAAGTGCTCTCCTTCCGCGGCGTTTTTCAAGTTCTCCTCTGTGGAGCCTATTCCGTCATTCAGTAGCTTGAACCAGATCTTCGCGTGCTGTTCCTCATTAAGCGCCGTAATGCGGAAGATCTCCGCGATTTGGTTCATGCCGTCCTCCTCGGCCTTTTTGGCGTAGTAGGTGTACTTGTTCCTTGCCTGTGATTCTCCCGCAAAGGCTGTCCTGAGATTTTCCTCGGTGCGGGTGCCGCACAGCTTTTCCATCATGCTTTCCATTATAAAAACCTCCTGCCGTAAGATACTCACATCTTTGGCAGGAGGCTTCCTTTTATTCAGCTTTTCAAAATAGCGGCACGCTTACCGGGCATCGCGGTTCTGCTCTCCTCGGGGCTCCCTCCGGTCGCCCCTCGCACGCGCCGCCGCGCCGCCCGCCTTTTTTGCGGACTTCTTCTTAGTATTCCCGCAGCAGTGCTACCACCTTGCCCAGGATCAGCACCGAATCCACAATAATGGGCTCCATGGTGCTGTTTTCCGGCTGCAGGCGGTAATGCCCGTTTTCCTTGTAGAAGCGCTTGACGGTGGCTTCGTCCTCCACCAGCGCCACCACGATCTCCCCATTCTGGGCCGCGGGCGTGCGGTGCACGATAATAATATCCCCACTGAGGATCCCCGCCTCGATCATGGACTCGCCGCGGACCCGCAGCGCAAACAGCTCATTGGCGGGGTAACGGCCGCCCTGGTAGGGCACATAACCCTCAATGTCCTCCACCGCCAGAATAGGCTGGCCGGCGGTGACCACGCCCAGCAGCGGCACCTTGGCGCTCTGCTGCTGCGGCAGGGATATAGCACGGTTCATCTTATCGCCCTTTTCGATGTACCCGGCGGCGGCAAGCTCCGTCAGATACTTGTGGACGGTCGAGGTGGATTTGATCTGCAAAGCAGCACCGATCTCCCGCACCGTGGGCGGAATGCTGCTCTCTCTCTGGGTCAGATACTCCAGCACCTGGCGGGCTTTTTGGCTGATTTCCTGCATAGCACGGCCTCCCTTATCTGTTTCTAAAAGTAGTATAGCACATATGTTCTTAAATTGCAAACATTTGTTTTATCAAAATAAGAAGAAATTTTTTCCTCCCAGCGGATAAAAAAACGGCAGCTCTCACTGCCATTTTCTCATAATATCCCGCAGGAAGGGGATCATCAGCACGGCATCTGCCGCCATCCAGGCCGCGGGGTCCGCCGCGCATAGCGCGTAGAAGGAAATCGCCGGGGCCGCCACTGTTACCTCCCCGCCCGCAAAAGCCGCCGGCAGCAGCAGGCACACCGCCACCCGGGCCAGAAGCTCCGCGGTACCTGCCCCCAGGATAAACCGCGAAAGCCCGATGCCCTGCACACAGTTGCGCACCACAAAGATGAACCCCAAAAAGAGATACATCGCCAGATCCACATATAGATAGGTGTTGCCATAGCGCATCGTTTCGGCCGTCACCTTATCGATGCTTAGGAAGATGCGCAGGTAGCTGCCGCCAAAGGAAAGCCCCAGCCCAATCGCAATGGAGATGCCCGCCAGGATGGATACCATCGCCAGCGCCTGCAGCGTTCCCTTTTTGATGCGCTCCGGCTGCCCGGCGCCCATGTTCTGGGCCGTATAGCTGGTCATGGCCGCGCCCAGGCCGTTCATCGGGGTCATCAGCAGATTGTTCAGCTTATTCGCCGCGCCAAAGCCATTCTGCGCCGCGTTGGAGATCATCTCCCCCTCCAGGATATCAAACTTCACCACCACGCTCTGCATCACGATGATGCCTACAGCCAGCACCGAAAACTGCAGTCCCAGCGGGATACCCTGCCCCAGGTGCCGGCGCATATCCCCCAGCGTCACCTGCCAGTCCTCCCGGTGGAGCCGCAGCTTGGGGTACTTTACAAAGGCGTAGAGAAAGCACCCCACCGTACTGATAAGCTGTGCCGCCACCGTGGCAATGGCCGCCCCGGCAACGCCCCAATGGAAGGACACAATGAACAAAAGGTCCAACCCGATATTGAGGATGGTGGAAAACAGCAGGAACAAAAGCGGCGTTACCGAATCCCCCATGCTGCGCAAAAAGGAGCAGATAAAATTATAGAAAAGCTGCGCCCCGATGCCCGCAAAGATGATAGCGCAGTAGGTATGGGCCGCGCGGTACACCTCCGGACTTTCCGGCGTCACATTGATCCACGCCAGCATCGGCTTCAAGAGCAGCAGTGCCAGCCCGGTCAGCAGCACCGTCAGCGCCGCCGAAAGCAGGATCTGCGCCGCCAGCGAGCGCCGCACCCCGGCTTCATGGTGGGCGCCCACCTCCGCGGCCGTCACCACGCAAAAACCCGCGCTGACGCCAAACGCGAACTGCAAAAAGATAAAGATAATGGAGGTGGTATCATTCACCCCGGCCACCTCACCGGCCGTCAGCGTCTGCCCCACTATGGCCGCATCGCTGATGGTATACACCTGCTGCAGCAGGTAACTGATGATAATGGGCAGCGCAAAGGCCAGGATCGTCTTCCAGGGGGTGCCCTCTGTCAGGTCCCGCGGCTGAAAAAGCCCCCGCAGGGAAAATTGGGCTGTTTTCTCATTCATATTCTTCACTCCACAGGCCGTTCCCCGGCCTTTCGCATTTTTATTCCTCTAACAAATTAGTCATTATAATCACGCCGCGGCCCGCTGTCAATCCTTGTTTTTCATATATTTTGCTGCAAAATGCTTGTTATGTTTTAGTCAAAACGCCATTTTCCTTTGTGAAATCTCTCCGAATAGCCTTGTTCACGATTTTGTGTTAAATTTCCCAAAAAAGTTTCATTTATTGTTCATAAACGCTTTACAACTTTTCTTTTACGATGCTCTATAATAAAATCACAGCAAGGGAACAAAAACCCTTAGCTGACCTCCTCAAAAACCCTCAGATTACAGTCAACACATTAACCTCTCTCTTACCTCTATCACACAATTGTCACAAGCACAGAAAAACCGCCGCAGCGATGCGGCGGTTTTTCTGTTGCTTTTATTCCTTTCCTTTTTACCGGAACCAGATAAGATACACGGCCAGCGCCGCCTGTACCGCCATAATGGCCGGCACGCCCCAGCGGAACAGCTTGTGCAGCGTCTTGTGGTGGAATACCCGCATCCCGCAGAACACTCCCACCGAGCCGCCCAAAGCGGCCGTCAGCATCAGCGTCCGCTCCCGGATGCGCCAGCGCTCATGCTTCGCTTTATATTTATCGATTCCCATCATAGCAAAGCCCGCCAAATTGGCGATAATAAGATAGCACACCAGCCAGCATACCGGCTCCTTTATCCATTCGCTCCATGGCATATTCCCGCCTCCCTTGCGTTTCTTGGCCTATTATACACCCTTTTTCCTTGGTACACCAGCCCCTCACTGTGGTTTGACAAGCTCCCTCTAATTGATGTAAAATAGATATAGCATATTATAACTCTTGTAATATAGTCATTCGGCATTTTTCGGGAAAGGCGGTGCAGCATGAAAAAAATATTGCGCTTCCTCATCAGCAGGGTATTCTGGTTCTCTCTGCTCATCGTGGTCCAAATCGGCATCTTCGCCGTTATCCTGTTCAATATCAGCAGCTACTCCACCTATCTTTACGCCGCCTTTGTGCTGTTCAGCCTTATCATTGTCATCTGGCTGGTCGCCAAGGATGATAACCCCTCCTACAAAATCACCTGGATCATCCTCATCATGACGCTGCCGGTGGTGGGCTGGTTCTTCTACCTCAAGTTCGGCAATAAAACACTGCCCCACCGCTACTGGGAGAAGATCGCCGCCAATGAAGCGGCCCACCCGGCGCTCTTTACCGCTGAGGAAGGCGACACCGCCGCCCTGCTGGAGCAATACCCCCGGCACCGCGTCCTCACCGATTATATCCGCAATATCTCCGGCTTTCCGGCCTATGGCGGCACCCAGGTGGAATACGCCCCTCTGGGCGAGGATTTCTTCCGCCAGCTGATGCGGGAGCTGCCCAAGGCCAAGAAATTCATCTTCCTCGAGTATTTCATCCTCGAAAAAGGCCTGATGTGGGATTCCGTCCTGGAAATTCTGCGGGAGCGGGCCGCCGCCGGGGTGGAGGTCTGCGTCATCTACGATGACTTCGGCTGCATTCAGCGGCTTTCCGCCAGCTATCCCAAGGAACTGGCCGGCTTCAATATCAAGGCTGTTCCGTATAACCCCATGCGCCCCAGCATGGATCCCAGCCTTAATTACCGCGACCACCGCAAGATCTGTGTCATCGATGGCCAGGTTGGCTTCACCGGCGGCATCAATCTGGCCGATGAATACATCAATAAGGTGGAGCGTTTCGGCCACTGGAAGGATACCTCCGTGCTGCTGCGTGGCGCCGCGGTGCGCAGCCTTACCCGTATGTTCCTCCAGCAGTGGACCTTGAACGCCGGCAGCGATACCCTCGATCGTCCCGAGGAAGAATACCTCACCGCGCTGGCGCTCCCGGCGCAGGGCTATGTGCAGCCCTACCCCGATTCCCCCCTGGATCACTTTAATGCGGCGGAGAATGCCTATCTGCATCTCATCCAGCGGGCGGACCATTATGTCTATATCACCACACCCTACCTCATCCTGGATAATGAATTTGTCACCACCCTGAAAACCACGGCGGAAAGCGGCGTGGATGTCCGCATCATCACCCCCTCCCACCCGGATAAATGGTATGTCCACATGGTCAGCCGCTCCTATTACCAGACCCTCATCCAAAGCGGCGTCAAGATCTACGAATATCAGCCCGGCTTCATCCACGCCAAAATGTGCCTGTGCGATGACGAGGCAGCCATGGTGGGCACCGCCAACCTGGATTACCGCAGCCTGTACCTCCACTACGAAAACGCCGTGCTGCTGTACCATACCCCCGTCCTTGCCGAGATCAAAAAGGACATCGAAGAGACCCTGGAAAAAAGCCGCCTCATCACCATTGAGGAGCTCCGCAGCAAACTGCGCGGCACCAGTGCCCTGTGCGCCCTGCTTAAGCTGCTGGCCCCCCTCATGTAATCCCCGGCGGCACGGCTGTGCTGTCTCTCGGGCCGCCGCCCCTGCGGGGCGGGACGGCCCTCCCCCGCTTCGCCGCGCCGCCTGGCCCCATCCCCTTTTACAAACTGCAAAAAAGAGCCCCCTCACAGGGGCTCTTCCTTTTTGCCGTCTATTCATTTTACAGCTCCGCTATGCCGCCGTTATCCTCCTCCGGGGCCTCCTCCGCCGGCGCGGCGAAAGGCTCCCCCGCAGGCTCCTCGGCAGGGGCCGGAGCCTCCATTCCCTGCTCCTCACGGGCCTTGTGGTAATCCTCCGGCGCCACATCATCAATGATGAGCTGATCCGGGTCGGAAACATCCAGCTTCTTCTGCCCCAGCAGATAGTCCTCAAAAAGATACCGGGCCATCATGGTGCCGGCCACCGCCACATAGGGGATGACATACAGAAGCGGGAGCACCAGGCAGCACAGCAGGTACCACGGCAGGAAGGAAAGGTAAAATCCTACGATCTGCCAACGGCGGCCGCGGGTCAGCGCTACCGAAAGCCTTGTCGCCTCTTTTACGGTGTAGTAGTACCGGTCGCACAGCAGCAGGTTGGCCGCCATGTACCGCGCGCCAAACCACCAGGTAAAGGGCAGCGCCACCAGCATCAGCACGCTGCCGATGACCACCAGCGGCACCCCCAGGGAGCGATTCTCCCACAGGTTGGCCGCGCCTATCGCCATCATCACCGTCGGGATCGCCTCCACTGCGATAGCGAACAGCCCCGTCTTTACCGCCACGGTAATGCTCATCCATACGCTGCGGTACCACGCCGCGTTATCAAAGGCCCAGAACAGCTCACCTATGGCATTGCTCCGCCCATCGGAAAGCTCCAGCGCCCAGTTGGCGGCGCCCAATGTCAGCGGTGCCATAATGCACAGCTGCACCAGTGAAAGCAGGATGCTCAGCGCCACCTCATACCAGGTCACATCGGCGCCCTCCGCCAGCCACCATTCCATATAGCCGCCCCGCAGCAGATCTATGCTGATCTCCACCCGGTGAAAGCCAAAGGCGGAAAAGATCGCATTATCCAAGGCGCCCAGCACCGCGCTCACCGCCACCATGATCACAAAGATCAGAATGGCCCGGCCCCAGTTATTCTTTAGGCACTTTTTCGCGTTAAATTTTATGGCCTTATTCAGCGTCATTGTTCCTCATCCTTTCTTTTTGGTCCCATTATCGCAGGCGGTCGCCGCCCCGTGCGGCAGAATGCCCGCCACCTCCATTAGGTGGTCGTTTTGCCAGATCTGCGGATGCACAAAGCAGGTAAAGCCCCGCCCGCCGCTGGTTTTCCAGAACTGCAAGGGCTGCCGCGGCAGCCCCAGGGTGGACATCAGCGTAGCAATGACACCGCCATGGGTCACCACCGCCGCCTCAAAGATCTCATTTTGCGCCATGTAATCTATCATTGCGGCCACCGCCGCCTGGATCCTTATCAAGAACTCCTCGCCGCTTTCCCCCTCCGGGGGCTTCTGGTGGTGAGAATCCGCCAGCCACCGGCCAAATTCCGGGTCGTCCTTCAGCTCTTCCAGGCTCTTGCCCTCGTAGCTGCCGAAGTCCATCTCCGCCAGCTCGTCCACCACCATCAGCCGGCTCTCCGGGTAGAGAAAATCCGCCGTCTGTAAACAGTGCGGCAGCGGGCTGCTGAATACCACCTCCGCCGAGGGGTAGTCATATTCCCGCCGCAGCGCCAGCAGCTCCCCTATCCCTTCAGCCGAAAGCTCGGAGCCGGTGCGCCGTCCCATATAGACGCCCTGGCGCTGGTGTTCGGTGCGGCCGTGCCGTATAAAGTGCAGCACATAGTTCTTCATGCCTGCTCTCCTTCCTGCGTTCTTTCCTTTTTCCGGATAATATTATAGCACAGTTTTGGTGTGAAAGGAACTCCTCATTATTTAATATCACAAAATTTCGGGGCATTTCTGATGGGATTTTACAAACTTTAAGGAAACTTTCATTTCTTCGACATTTTTGGTTTACAAATGTCCCTTTCCCCATTATAATGATTTATACTATCTGTAATAATGTTAGATTTGAGGTGTACGCCGTGGCCGCGGAATTTTCCCGTTTGCTTACTCTCCTAAGAAAAGAAAAGGGCATCAGCCAAAAGAGTGCCGCACAGCAGCTTGGGGTCTCCCAGGCTTTGCTTTCCCATTACGAAAACGGCATCCGGGAATGCGGTCTTGATTTTCTGGTGCGCGCCGCCGATTTCTACGGGGTCTCCTGCGATTACATCCTGGGTCGTACCCCGGACCGCAACGGCCTCACCCTCACCATCGAGGAGCTGCCGGAAAGTGATGCCGCGGGTAAGGAGAACAGCTTCCGCAATGGCGTGCAGTGCACCCTTAATAAAAAGCTTATCACCAATTCCCTTAATATCATCTTTGATCTCCTGAACCGCAGCGGCAGCCGCGCCCTCGTCACCGAAGTCAGCGATTTCCTGATGCTCGCGGTCTACCGGGCATTCCGCGTCCTGCATGGCGCCAATGAGAAGAACCAGCCCGCCATGTTCAAGCTGAACCGCCTGATCGCCCATCCCTATTCCGCCGCTATGATGCAGGTCTGCCAGGCCAATGCCGAGCAGATCGCCGCCGGCAAACCTGCCGAGGGCATGGACCCCATCACCCACCCGGATGCCCTGGCTCTCTCCACCGAATCCCTCAGCCGGGATTACCCGCTGTTCGCCACCTCCCTGCTCAATCTTGTCACCAATGCCGAAAAGCGGGTGCTGGCCGCCAATGCCCCCACCGACCGCAAATAATGATCCAACTCTTCCCTCCCCCGCCACCCAGCGGGGGAGTTCTTTTCTCTCCGCCGCCTTCCTCAGTACACCGCTCCAAAAGACTCCCCTATGTAAGGAGTAACGAAGTGGCACGGCGCAGCCGTGACTGAGGGGTTGCTGGCGCAAATTATAGAGTTGGTTTCATCTTGCCTTCGGCGTTGCGAAGCCTCCGGGATGTGACGGCTCATGCCCCCCCATTTTCCCATTTTTAGGATAACCCCTCCCGCGCGCGCGTACCCATGCCCGCCTGCGCGCACGCGCGCGATACGCAATTTCCCCCGGAAATTCCTGCTTCTTTCTCGTAGAAAATTTTCCTTTTTCGGCCCGCCGAATTTACACCCCGTTCATTGACAGGCTGCTGGAAAAAGACTACAATGAAGGATGGTAGATTGGGTGTTTGTACCCAAATGGCCGGAAAGGAGGAACCGCCATGAAAAAGCTCATCTGTACCCTGGCCCTGGGGGCCGGCCTGCTGCTGGGCCTTTCCGGCTGCGATCTTTACCAGCCCGATGTCGATTCCCTCCTCACACCTCCCGTCCTTTCCGAGCTGCAAACCGAGGTGGATGAAGCCCTGCGGGATGTGGTCGGCCAGGAACTGCGACTGTGCTACCCCGCCGGCGGCAGCTACCGCTCCCCCTACATTTTCACCGATCTGGACGGTGATGAAGAGCAAGAAGCCGTTGTCTTTTACACCGTGGAGGATGAGCCACTGGTCTACCTGCAAATTCTGGATAAATCCGACGGCCGCTGGCGGGCCCGCAATGCCCTGCCCGGCACTGAGGGCGAGGTCCTTTTCGTGGATTTCAGGCACCTTTCCGGCGATGGCGCCACCGACCTTTTGGTGGGCTGGCGGGAACCAGACCGGGAATTTGATACCCTGTACCTGTACCGCTACCGGGATGCCGCCCTCTCGGAGGAATTTCACATCAGCTGCGATGGCATGGCCATTGCCGATTTTGACGGCGACGGCTATGAAGAACTCATAGCGGCCACCGTGGATGGCGGCGTCACCCTGCAGTACATCGGCTGGAGCGGCGCCGGCATCTCGGTGCTGGATTCCGCTTACAGCTCCCTGCGCCTGCAGAACATCCTGGAATCGGTCACCGGCCTCATCGCGCAGGAGCTGCCCGGCACCGTTTTCTCCGGCCGCATCAATGCCGATATGACTGCCTCCCTTCTTGTGGGCGTGCAGAACGGCCGGCTGGTCCTCCCGCAGGAGGAAGCCCCCACCGGCTATGCCGATGGTTACTGCTACTCCGGGGCCTCCCCGGCCGATATCAACGGCGACGGCATAGTGGAGCTGCCCTGGAGCGCCGTTGTGCCCGGCTCCGCCGGCAGCAGCCGGGAAGAGACCCGCTATTTTACCGAGTACCGGACCCTACAGTACGGCAGCTATTCCACCGTGGCCGCCTGCTACCAGAATACCACCGATGGCTGGCGCTTTATCCTGCCGCCCGCCCTGTACGACCAGTACTGGATGGATGCCCTGACCCTTTCCCGCCGGGCCGAAACCAGGGAGGTCATTTTCCGGCGGTACACCGGCAGCCTGAATGAAACCGGCGAGGAATACCTGCGGCTGCGGGTGGTTTCCGCCGCCGAGGGCACCGAGCCGGAGGGCTACACCCTGCTGGCCACCCGCGGTCAATTTGCCTACTACGCTTTCCTGCCGGCCGGCAGCCCCATCAGCATGACACAGGTGGAAGAAGGCTTCTCCCTGCTGGGATAACTGCTGTCCCAGCCCTGCACCGGGAAACCGGCAAAGCGCCAGCCGATCCCCTATTGGGCTTAAAATTCAAGCAGAGGGAAAACGGCTCGCTAAAAACCAACCGGCAGCCCGTCGGCCGCGGCCAGGGGAAAAACAGTGTTCTCCCTACTGGGATCGCCGCCCTGCGTCGGGAGATGGCCAATCCCCTCCCCCAGTAAAACCAGAAGCCGGAAAAAATATCGCAATTCTCCCCCATGGGGTTCCCGAAAAACCAACACACAGGAGGTAAAACTTATGGCAGCACCCCGCAAAATACTCATCTGTGAGGACGAGGACGCCATCCGTGAATTTGAGGTCATCAATCTGCAGCGCAGCGGCTACGAGGTCGTGGATGTCAGCTGCGGCGAGGATGCCATCCGTGTCTTTGATGAGCAGGGCGACAGCTTTTCGGTCGCCATTCTGGATATCATGATGCCCGGCATCGACGGTTTTGCCGTCTGCAAGCATATCCGGGAGAAAAACAACACCCTGGGCATCATCATGCTTTCCGCCAAAAGCCAGGAGATGGACAAGGTGAACGGCCTGATGCTGGGCGCCGATGACTACATCACCAAGCCCTTTAGCCCCAGCGAGCTGGTGGCCCGGGTGGATGCCGTTTACCGCCGGGTAAGCATGAGCAGCGCCAAGCAGGAGCCGGAGACAGAACTGCGCTCCGGCCCGTTCCAGCTCAATATCCGCAGCCGCAGCCTGACCCGCGACGGCCAGAAGATCGACCTGACGCAGGTGGAATTCCAGCTGATGGAGCACTTTATGCGCAACCCCAATGTGGCCCTGGACCGCAGCGCCCTGCTGACCACTGTATGGGGCGACAGCTACTTTGGCGATGACAAGATAGTGGATGTGAATGTGCGCCGGCTGCGGATGAAGATAGAGCCGGAGCCCAGCAACCCCAAATACCTCACCACGGTGTGGGGCTTTGGCTACAAGTGGGTGGAATAAGCCGCGGCCGGCCGAAAAACGGAGGATGGCAAGAAAGAGAGTCGCAGGCAGGCTCTTGTCCGGTGAAGGCGGACTGATGCCTGTCGAGACTCTCTGACGCCGCCAGCGCCGGTTTTCGCCGGACGGAGCGTCCCAAAAAACGAAGCGGAAGAAAGGAGGCGGAAAGCCGATGGCACCACGCAGCAGCATCACCAAGCGGTGGTTACTGAATAGCTTTGGCATTATCGTGGTCATCATGGTGGCCATGGTCATCGGTGTTTCCGCCGCCATGCATTCTTTCTACTACAATAGTGCCTCCCAGTACATCCGCACGCGGGCGGCCGCGGTAAGCGCCCGCCTGGAAAGCGCCGCGGCCGATGCGGGCAGCGACTTTAATGCCCGGCTGTATGAGCTGGTACAGGATTTTGAGTACAGGGACCGCATAGAGCTGATGGCCATAGACAGCGAAGGGACGGTGTTCCTCACCTCCAGCGGGTTTGTGCCGCAGGATACCACCATGCCGGACCTGGCCATGGCAAGGGAAAACGGCAAAAGCGGCTCCTTTACCGGGCGGTGGGAGGGCCAGAAGATCATGGCGGTCACCGTGCTTTCCTCCCTTTCGGGCGAGGACCTGCTGGGGCTGCGGTATGTGGTCTCCATGCAGGCCATCGACCGGCAGCTGACCCTGATCACCGTTTTTGCGGCGCTGGTGGCGCTGGCCATCCTGCTGTTTGTGCTGTATACCAGCAGCTACTTCATGAATTCCATCATCGCGCCGGTGGGCGAGGTGAGCCGAACCGCCCGGCAGATTGCCCAGGGCGACTTTGATGTGCGGCTGGACACCCACAATGACGATGAGATCGGCCAGCTGTGCGCCTCCATCAACAATATGGCGGAGGAGCTGAGTAACGCCGAGCAGGTGAAAAATGACTTCATCTCTTCGGTTTCCCACGAGCTGCGCACCCCGCTGACCGCCATAAGGGGCTGGGGCGAAACGCTGCTGAGCGACGACGACCTGGACCCCGAAACAAGGCGGAAGGGCATGCAGGTCATCATGGGGGAGACGGAGCGGCTTTCTCAGATGGTGGAGGAGCTTTTGGACTTTTCCCGCATCCAGGGCGGACGGATGGTGCTTACCCGCGAGAATGTGGATCTGGCGGCGGAGCTGAGCGATGTGGTGCTGATGTACACTGAGCGGGCCCGACGGGAAAACAAGACCCTGCTGTACGAGGAGCCGGAGGGCGTCATCATCGTTTATGCAGACCGCAACCGGCTGCGGCAGGTGTTTATCAATATCCTGGATAACGCCATCAAGTACTCCGACGGCGGGGACACCGTGGCGGTGACGCTGACCACCATAAGCGGCAGCGCCGTTATCTCGGTGGCGGATACCGGCATCGGCATCGCGCCGGAGGAGCTGCCGAGGGTGAAGGACCGTTTTTACAAAGGAAAATCCTCCCGCCGCGGTTCCGGCATAGGGCTGGCGGTGGCGGATGAGATCATCAATATGCACGGCGGCAGCCTGAAGCTTACTTCCCGCAAGGGAGAGGGCACCACCGTGACCATTACCCTGCCGCTGGCAAGGGGCTGAGAAAGGAAATAAACATACCCATATGGCAAACGAAAAGAAGAAAACTTCCATAGGCGGACAGGCCCTGATTGAGGGCATTATGATGCGGGGACCGTTCCTGACGAGCATGGCCACCCGGCTGCCGGACGGCAGCATAGATGTGGAGACCTGGAACACCCACAAGGGGGGGCAAAAGGCGCACTGGACCCGCCGGGTGCCCTTTCTGCGGGGCATCTTCAATATGGTGGATTCGATGGTGGTGGGCTACGGCTGCCTGATGAAGAGCGCCGAAAAGGCCGGCGTGGAGGAGGAGCCCACCAAATTTGATAAGTGGCTGGAGGAAAAGCTGGGCGATAACCTGATGAAGGTACTGAGCGGTGTGGCCGTGGTGCTGGGGGTGGCCCTGGCGGCGGTGCTGTTTATCTTTATCCCCACCGGGCTTTCTTCCCTGCTGAAGCCGCTGCTGGGCGCCGGCATTGGGCTTTCGCTCATTGAGGGTCTCATCAAGGTCATCATCCTGGTGGGATACATGTGGCTGAGCAGCCGCATGAAGGAGATCCACCGGGTCTTTGAGTACCACGGGGCGGAGCATAAATCCATCGCCTGCTACGAGGCCGGACTGCCCCTGACGGTGGAAAATATCCGGCCGCAGCGGCGGTTCCACCCCAGATGCGGCACCAGCTTTTTGTTCCTGGTGGTGTTTATCTCCATCATTGTGGGCTCCTTTATCAGTTGGGATAACCCGGCCATCCGGATGCTGCTGAAGCTGGCGCTTATCCCGGTGGTGGTGGGCATCAGCTATGAGCTCATCAAGCTGGCGGGCCGCTCCGACGGGATGCTGACCCGCATCATCTCGGCACCCGGCATGTGGCTGCAGCGCATTACCACCTGCGAACCGGACGACAGCCAGATAGAGTGCGCCATTGCCGCCCTGGAGGCGGTGATACCGGAGGACGAAAATGCCGACCGCTGGTAAAGGCACCTATCGGGAGCTGCTGCGGCAAGGGGAGCATCTGCTGCGGCGGCGGGTGCACCCAGCCCCCTGCGACGATGCCGCGACGGACGCATTCCTGCTGCTGGAAAAGGTGAGCGGGCTGAACCGCACCAACTACCCCCTGAAAAAGGATGAGCGCTATCCGCAGGCCGAACGGGAGGAATATCTTGCGCTGCTGCGGCGGCGGGCCGCCGGGGAGCCGGTACAGTATATCCTGGGGGAATGGGACTTTATGGGGCGGGACTTTACGGTAGGCCCCGGAGTGCTGATCCCCCGGCCGGAAACCGAGCAGCTGGCGGAGGCGGCCATAGACTACCTGCGAAAACGGCCAGAATGCCGCGTGCTGGAGCTCTGCGGCGGCAGCGGGTGTATTGCCATTACGGTGGCGAAAACGCTGCCTGCGGCCAATGTGACGGTGCTGGAGCTATCCCCGGAGGCGATGGAGTACCTGCGGGCCAATATGGCCCGGCATAAGGCGGACAATGTGACCGCCGTGCAGGGCGACGCCCTCTGCCCTCCCCCGACGATCCAAGGGCCGTATGACGCTATCCTGAGCAACCCGCCCTATATTGCCAGCGGCGAGCTGCCCACCCTGCAAAGGGAGGTGCGGCGGGAGCCGGCTATGGCGCTGGACGGCGGGACCGACGGGCTGGACTTCTACCGGGGGTTTAATGACATTTACCCGCGGATGCTGGCCCCCGGCGGGCTGCTGCTGTATGAGATAGGCGAGGAGCAGGGCGAGGCGGTGGCCGCGCTGCTGCGAAACGCCGGACTGGAGCGGGTGGCTATCCTGCGGGATGTGTACGGCCAGCCCCGGAATGTACTGGGCTATGCCCCCGATGAAAACTGAAAAAGGGTAAAAAATAATCCCCCTGTATGCAGCCATTTCCCTGCATTTGGGGGTTTGCCGTTTTTATATCCATTTGCGCCCGGGGTTACGAGGCGAGATCCAGCATCTTCTCCTTTACATCGGTATAATTGACATGGCTGTAAACATCCAGGGTGACGCCGGCCGAGGCGTGGCCCATGAGGTACTGCACGCTTTTGACATCCAGCCCGCGGCGGACCAGGCCGGTGCAGAAGGTGTGGCGCAGGATGTGCGGGGTGAGGGCGGCGATGGGGATACCGCCGCTTTGGGCGTAGCGCCGATGGACATTGCGGAAGATGCGGTCGAAATCGACGCCATGCAAGGGGCGGGAGCCATTGAGGCAGGGAAATAAAAAATGCCGCCGCTGACCGATGACCTGACACCGGCCGAACTGACGGGCCACGAGGATGCGCCGCTGGAGCGCTTCTGCCGCGGGAGCGGTGAGGGGGATCTTGCGGCAGCTTTTTTCGGTTTTTGGGGGCGCCCACACCATACCTCCCTGCTCCGGGGAGTAGTAGACCTGGTGATCGACCTGGAGATAGCCGCTGTGCAGGTGAATATCCTCGACCGTGAGCCCGGCGCACTCCCCTGCCCTGAGACCGGTATGCAGAAGGATCAAAAAAAGATCGCGGTAGCGGCGGCAGTAGGTATCCTGCTCCATGAATTCCAGAAGGGCGGCCTGCTGCTGCGGGGTGAGGGCTTCCCGCTCTTTTTTTGGCTCCCGCTGGAGAAAGCCCAGACGGAATGAAAAGGGATTCCAGCCGGCGGTGCCTTCTTCCACGGCATTTTTGAACACCGAGGAGAGGAAGGAATGGTCGTTGCGGATGGATTCGTAGGAAAGGCCGCCCTGCTGCAGGCGGGTGAAATAGAGCTTGCAATCTCCCACCGTGACATCCTTGGCCTTACGGCTCCAGAGGTCATCCGGCTGCAGGTGGGCGATGGTATTGCGGTAGCTGCGGCGGGTACGCTCCCGCAGGTTGGGGCGCAGCAGCATGTGGCGTTCCACCAGCTGGCCCACGGTGGCGCTGCCCCCGGTGGAAAGGCGGCCCAGCAGCCGCTGGCGGGCGATCTCGTCCTCCTTTTGCCGGAGGGCCTCCAATGTGGGGGCATAGCGGGTGCGGCGCTCGCCGCCCTCACTCCAGCGGAACTGGTAGCTGCCATCGGGGCGCTGGCTTTCTCCGGTGCGCAGCACGCGGCCGCGGGTGTCCTTGCGTTTTTCGGTTTTTTGTACTTCTTGCATACACATTAACTCCTTTCTCGGCGACAAAATTCGCCGGTATTCCCCATTCTACACTATTGGGACATATTTTTGGAAGAGTTTTTGCGCTTACACCACCGGATGGTGTAATTTTTTCCGCGATTTATGTAAATTAGTGTAAATATTACAATTTGGTAACGGTACAATTTTCTATTTTGCATATTATGTGGATCAATTTGGGCCATATTGGGAGATATGCGGAACAAAAACATTGTGATTTGTGGTTTGCATGGGTGGCTAGATGGACTTATCCCAAGCCAAAAGAATGCCCCATTTACACCACTTCTTACACACAAATTTAGGGGTAAGTGGTGTAGGAATGGTGGCTGAAAGGCCCTTGATTAAGCGGGTTTGCGGCCTTTCGCTTAATTATAGGAGGAAATCACAATGAAAAAAGTACTCGCACTGGTACTGGCTGTCATCATGGTTTGCACCATGGCTTTCGCTCTGACCATCGACACTGGCAATAAGCTTGTTGTTAACAACAATGGCACTGTTGCTACCATTACTCTTGATCCTAGCAAAGACATTGATTTCACCGAGACCTATTATCTGCAGGTTCCCGCTGATTATTTCAACCTTCTGTCTGCTGTCAAGCCCACTGGCAAGACCAACGCTGATGTTTTCACCGTATCCGGTCTGAATGGTGGTTATGATGCCGAAAATAAGGATAACTATTATGTTCCTGTTAAGGTTGCTGACAAGGCTCTGGATGGCGTTGCTGACCTGACCCTCGGCGTTTTCACTATCAAGTATGATGCTAACAACTATGTTACTTTCAAGGTAAACAGCGCTAATGAGTTTGTAGTTGATAAACTCATTATTGGTAGTATGGACAAAACCGCTACTGCCACTACCATTACCGAAAAGCTGAACGCTAAGTACGACATTGGTTATGAAGCACATGATGTTATCGCTGACGATGGTAACAAGACCGTTGCCGAGGGCTGGAACTACAACAATTCTACCAAAGCTACCACTATTGAACTGGATGCTGCTGGTGTTACTCTGACTGTTCCTGCTAAGACCTATTTCACCTTCGAGAGCATCACTGCTGGCACTCCTGATGCCACCTATGGTCTGACCGCTAAGATCACCAAGGGCTATGCTGTTTCTGCTGGTACCATTGAGTATAAGATTGAGGCCACTAACGGCTCCAATGATCTGTACTATGCCGTGACCAAGGCTGGTAAAGTTTATACTTCTGGCATGACCTTCGTTATCGAGAAGAATGCTGTTGGCACTGAGACTGGCTACTGGACCCTGAAGACCACTGATTACCTGTATGGTATCTTCCAGGGCACCAAGGCTCTGAATGTTAGCAATATCCCCGGTGCTACCACTACCCCCGCTGGCACCGGCACCACCACCAACCCCGGCACCGGCGCTAACGATGTTGTTGGCGTAGCTGCTGCTCTGGCTGTTGTTGCTCTGGTTTCCGGCGCTGCCATCTCCCTGAAGAAATAAGTTAAGCTACCGCTTGCTTAAATCTCCTAAGAGATAAAACCACAAAACACCCCCCGGTTTCTCGGACAGGTGCTCATAAGAAAGTGATTTGAAGAAATTGCAATTATGGCATCTGTCAGGCAGGATTGGGCAACGAAGAAATACGCCGTATTCAGCATATTTTGCTGGATACGGCGTATTTTCTTGCCTATTTCCGCTTTCGTTTTCCTTTTCCGTGTGTCATGCTGGATCTGCCACGCTGACTTATAGGGCTTTTCATGTACTTTGATAGCCGCAGTATTTCAATCAGCGTGATGAACTGCTCCTTTGTGATGGCATCATAGTCAATGCCGAAAGTCGCCAGAAACGCCCGCACCTTCTTTTCATCGCTGCTCCCCTCAAAGTTCATAGCCGCTTGTAACTGCTGCTGGGCTTGTGCTGCGACGGACGGCTCGTCGGCTGTTGTGCTGTCAGTTTTGTGGGCTTCCCGAATATCGCGGAGTATCCCTGTCAGGTCATCCGCAACCACATGACCGAAATATTCTTCCTCCGATACCTGTGCCAGTTCCAAGGTGCGGAGGTAGAGATCGTTGGTGCTGTTCTCTCGCTTTGCCAATACCAGTTGACGCACGGCTTCCAGCACGGCGTTCATGTCGTTGATCCGCATATCCGCGATACGGTCAACATAGATTTCTGCATCCAGCATCAACCGCTGAAAATCTTTGTGGCAGATCAGCTCTGACAGCAACCGGTGGTTAAACTGTCCCTCTTTCAATACTTCAATCGTATTATCACCCAAATGCAGGGCTTCCAGCTCTGTGTTTGGGTGATTTTTGGTTTCCGTCAATCCCATTAGGTAATCGGCGGACACCCCGTAAAACTTTGCCAGCGCCGCGATGCTGAACGGGCTGATGTCCTTGAAATCGTCCGCCTCATATTTGCCGAGAGCGGCACGGGAAATCCCTGTCACCTCAGAAAGCTGTTCCAGCGTCAGGCCGCGCTCTATCCGCAAATCTTTAAGCCGCTCCGGAATCGTCAGTTTGATATTCATATCCGTGCCCCCTCTCCTTCTACTTTCTATTATAGCACAAATTTCTATAAGCGTGGAAATTTCCGCTTTTCGCACCCATTTTCCAACCTCTTGGATATACGGGAACAGGCCCGATTTTTCGTTAAACTGTACTTGTCGAGAAACGACAGCACCTTGAAAATTACATGACCGTCCGAATGGGATATCCCCGGCAGGGGAAGCAGCGCCATGACCCCATGTGTCTGAAAGCACGGGAGAGCGTGCCAATGCCGGAATACGCCGCTGAAAAGGCAGGGGCAGGAACGGCATTCGGGGAGAACGGCAAAATTAAAGTGATTTTTCCGAAAGAAGTGAAAACAACGAAAAATCCGGCGTTTTCATATTGATAACGCCATCAAAGCACGATACGCTGGATGGCGAAGCGGGTACGCAATCCGGCGAACAATTATCCCAACTCCCGAAAATCCACGCGGAACGGTGAAGCTGAACCCTGTCACTTATGAACAGGGCTTCGCATACGGCAGAGAAAACAGTTATCCGCATACCATTATCCATCGTCCGGCGATGAGCCCAGTATGCGCACCAACGCACCGGCTTCACCGCCATGCGAACGAAAAAAGGAGGGCATAAACCATGAGAAACAAAGAGATTTACCGAAACGAGATTAAGTCATATATTATCCGGGCTGGCATGACTATGAGCGAGGCCGTGGAAATCCTGGCCGACGAATACGGTTGGAGCAGCAGCGTCCCCAATCTGTCGGACAAGCTGAAACGCGGCAGTTTGCGCTACGGCGAGGCCGTAGAACTGGCTGATGTGCTGGGGTACGATATTGTTTGGCAAAAGCGCCGCAAATAAAGTTTATCCTTTTTCTTGGCTTTATGTCGTTCCACATAGCAGAAAAAGGAGGGATTCATTGTGAACACAAAAAAGCTACCTTTTTTGCTTACTCCTGTTGTGCCCAAGAAGGTTTTTTGATATAATAATCATGGATTGATCTGCAAGGGAGGCGTAAGCGTTGGCAAAGAATAAATTGGTTGCTCCAGTTGTTAAATGGGTTGGTGGTAAACGCCAACTTTTAGATGAAATCACTCCGTTACTCCCGAAACGGATCACAAACTACTGTGAACCATTTTTGGGAGGTGGGGCAGTACTTTTCTCTATCCAACCATCTAAAGCAATCGTTAATGACTTAAATGCTGATCTCATCACGGTATATGAAGTTATTCGTGATGATGTCGAAGCGTTAATTGAGTCTCTAAAAAAGCACGAAAATACATCAGAGTATTTTTATGCCCTACGAGATATTGATAGAGATAAGGTCAGCTATCAATCTTTATCTAAAGTTGAAAGAGCATCAAGACTAATTTATTTGAACAAAACCTGCTTCAACGGATTGTTTCGAGTGAATTCCTCTGGCGAATTCAATTCCCCGTTTGGGCATTATAAAAACCCAAACATTGTGAATGAACCAGTATTACGAGCTGTAAGCAAATACTTTAACGCAAGTAACATTGCCTTTTACAGTGAAGATTTTGCTGAAACTCTCTTACGAGTGCATAAGGGCGGATTTGTTTATCTTGATCCACCTTACGACCCGGTTTCTGATACGGCAAGTTTCACCGGTTACAACAAGGGAGGTTTTGATAGAAGCGAACAGATTCGCTTAAAGCGTTGCTGTGACGAACTTACACAACGCGGTGTAAAATTTATGCTCTCTAACTCAGCAACTGAATTTATAAAGGAACTCTATCAAGAATACGATATTACTATTGTAAAAGCAAAGCGAGCTATCAATGCCGATGCAAGTAAACGCGGAGCTATTGAGGAGGTGCTTGTTCGCAATTATGGGGCTGAATGATACCGCATGGGAAAACTTGTTTGATAAGTACCATATTCTTTCAGAAATTGAGCGAAATGGTCAATTTATTATATCGGCAAACCAAATCAAAGAATTTAGAGAGCCGAGATTGATGACTAAGTTTGACCACAAAGTCAACTTACCCGCAATTTTTGCTGCAAATAACTTATCCATTCTCCCGATAACTCGTGGCGACTATATTATTTCTTCATTCTCAGCCTATAAAGAGTTTGATGAGCCGAATACGGAGGTTCAAAGGATCTCCATTCCTGCACACATCCAAAGTCTTATGCCACAATTCCTTGTGAGTGAAGCGATTGCTTTGAATTGTGCTAATGCCTGTGGCATACTCAATGATTTTCTGGAGGACGATGAACTTGTTCCAACTGTTAGCGGGCGAATGAGTTCTGGCGGATTCAGATTTGATATTGACACTGCTTTGGGGCCAAAATGTATTACGGTGAACAACTCTCAGATTGAGATTGATGCTGCATATGAAGGAATTCACTATCTTTCTTTGTTTGAAGCAAAGAGAGATCTGTCTGATGATTTCCTTATCCGGCAACTTTACTATCCCTTCCGCGTGTGGAGTGGCAGAGTAACAAAAACAGTGAAGCCTGTTTTTCTGATTTTCTCGAACGGTGTGTTCAACCTGTATCAATACCAGTTTGAAAATCCTCAAAACTATAATTCTCTTCATTTGGTCAAGCAGAAAAATTATATAATCGCAACAGAGATCGGCTTAGCTGATATAGAAAATCTTTTGAGAACAGTGCCTTTGGTACACGAGCCGGACATCTCTTTTCCTCAGGCAGATCGGATGTCCCGGATCGTCAATCTGATTGAATTGTTGAATGAGAAGCCGATGTCAAAGCAAGATATTACATCAGAATATGCTTTTGATGAGCGTCAAACTAATTATTATACTGATGCTGGGCGGTACTTGGGACTTATTGACAAGAGCCGTGATTCTGATGGTGTTATCCTTTTCCAACTATCTGCTCTTGGCCGTCGTGTTATGGAGCTTGAATATAAGGAGAGGCAACTTGCAATCGTATCCCAGATCTTAGCGCACAAAGTATTTAACGAAACGCTGAGGTTACATTTAGAGTGCGGTGAGATGCCGGATAAGCAGACTATCGTTCAAATTATGAAAAGGTCAAATCTTTATCATGTTGAAGCGGAAAGCACATATCTGAGGCGTTCATCTACCGTGATTGGATGGATCAATTGGATTTTGGGACTTATAGAAGAATAGCTTTGAAGAATGTTTTCAGATAGAGGTGAATTGTAAATGGCACAAAATCAAGACAGACCTATTATTCAATCACATGGGTACAACGGTAGTGAACCAACGCGGATTTGCCCGCACTGTGGGAAAGAAAAGCCTTTAAGCGAATTCGGCTTTAGAAAGATGCAAAAAGGTGAGCATGGGGTCATCAGGAATCAATCTTGGTGTAAAGAGTGCCGTGGAATAAAGTAAACCCTCGTAATTCCCTTGGTAACAAGGGCGCACTTCTATACAGGGGCAAGCCCTGTATCGTGCGCTCTGCGAGGATAACGGCCCGGACAGCAAATGTCCGGGCTGTTTTGCGTCACTTCGTTCCGTACAAGGGACTACATCCCTTGCGCCGCTGTGCGGCTATCCCTGCGCACTTTGTGGGCGGTGCTGTTTGCGTCAGCAAATTGCACCGCCCACAAAGTTTTGAATACGTGTCCATGACCGTTTACCGTTTTTCGGTAGGCGGTCTTTTTGTTTCTATCTGTCAAATTTTTAAGGAGGTCATGTACCATGCCCAAACAGAAAACCGTCCCGGAGCTGGAAGCTGAAATCGCCGCCAAGGAACACCAGCTTGCCCAGCTCCAACACAGACAGAAGCAGCTTGAAAACCGCCGCAGCTACTACGAGAAAGGCGAACGCCGCAAACGCGCGCATCGCCTCATCACCCGCGGCGCGGCTATCGAAAGTATAGAGCCGCTGGCAAAGATTTTGAGTGAAACCGAGTTTTACGCCTTTGCGGAAAAAGCCTTCTCCTTGCCGGAGGTCAGGAGCTTGCTCATGTCCGCCGTCAATGCTCACAACGCTGCTGGGCAGAAAGGAAAGGGATGATTTATCGCGCTATACCATTTTCATGTAACACAGATCAAGCGCAGCGCCGGACAGTCAGTTGTGGCGTCCGCCGCCTACCGTTCCGGCGAAAAGCTACACAGCGAGTATTACGGTGAGGACAGTGACTACACCCGCAAGGGCGGCGTGGTCTGTTCTGAAATCCTGCTGCCGCCCCACGCCCCGCCGGAATATGCAGACCGACAAACCCTCTGGAATGCCGTAGAGAAAGCCGAGCGCGGGAAGAAAGCCCAGCTTGCATACAGTTTTGACATTGCCTTGCAGAACGAATTCTCCATGCAGGAGAATATCGCCCTTGCAAGGCAATTTTTGTTGGAGCAGTTTGTGAGCCGCGGCATGGTGGTAGACTTCGCCGTTCATCAGCCGGACAGAGAGGACGGCGGTATCCAGAACCCGCACTTCCATGTGCTGTGCCCCATCCGCCCCATCTTGCCGGACGGCCAGTGGGGCAGCAAACAGCGCCGGGAATATGTACTGAACAAGCACGGCGAGCGCATCCGGGATGAAGGCGGGAACTATGTGTTCAACGCGGTGCCCACCACCGACTGGGGCAGCCCCGACACCTTGGAGCAGTGGCGGCAGGCTTGGGCGGAGCTGTGCAACGCCAAATTTGCGGAGAAGGGGCTGAATTGCCGCATCGATCACCGCAGCTATGAGCGGCAGGGTGTGGAGCAGCTTCCCACCGTCCATGAAGGCCCCACTGTCAAGGCGATGGAGCAAAAGGGCATCCGCACCGACAAAGGTGACCTCAACCGCTGGATCAGGAAAACCAACGCCATGCTGCGGGAAGCAAAGCAAAAAATCGCGTCCCTGCTCGGCTGGCTGAAAGAGGTCAAAGCCGAGCTTTCCACACCCCAGCCGCCTACGCTGGTGGAACTGCTGTCCGCCTACTATGACACCCGCAATCAGGGCGCATACAGCGGCAAGGCCAAAATCGGGAATTTGAAAAAGTTTTCGGAAACCGTCAGCTATCTGGAATCCAAGCAGCTCCGCACCACCGGGGATTTGGACGCACTGCTGAACTCCATGCAGGAACAGATTGACGCACTGAAAGAATCCGCATCCGAGAAGCAGGCCCGCATCAAGGAACTGGATGAGCTGCTCCGCATGGCGGACTATTACCAGCAGGGCAAGCCCGTTGCCGATAAGTTGAAAACCATCCGTTTTGATACTTTCCGGCAGAAGTACAAGGCAGAGCATGAGAATGTGCTGCGGACATTTTACATGGCCGAGCGCAAGCTGAAAAATCAGTGGGTGGATGGAAAACTCCCCGTCCATGCGTGGAGGAAGGAGAAAGCCAAGCTGGAAACCGAGTATGAGGCGTTACAGCAAAAGATAGCTCCGCTGTACGCCGACACAAAAAGGCTCTGGGCCATCCATTACAGCATCTATCAGGTGCAGCATGAGCAGGAGCGCCAGAACGCCGTTGTACGGCAGAAAAACCACGAAATCGAACACTAAACTTTACGCATTTCAGGAGGCAGTTATGGACAGCAAATTGAAAATTCCACCCAAAATCACAGATGGTCAGGATACGCCGGAAGAATACCATTTTTCCAACCCCGGCCCTACCGACCCGCCGAAGCGCAATTTCTGGATCGATGAAGGCGGACATATCCGTGTCAAAAATCTTTCGGCATTTTGGCTGCCGGAGTTCACCTTGCAGAAGGAGATCGGCGGCACGGTTTACACCGTCACCGGCAGCTATGACGGCACGGAGCCGCTGAATCGGAAGATGGAGCGCATCATGGCCGAAAAGTTTACAGAAAAGATGGAGGATAGCGAATGACAAATACCCTGAATCTTGGTACAATAGAAGCAGCCAATCCTGTACTGACAGTTGCCCCATTGAAGGAGGACGCAGAAATGCAACGGGCAACTGAAAAAATTACGGCTCTCTATTGCCGTCTATCCGTGGAAGATATGAAGGATGACAAGAACGGCGGCAAGGGGGATGTATCAAACTCCATCCAAAATCAAAAAATGATCCTGCTCCAGTACGCAAAAGAGCATCGTTTTCCCAACCCGACTTTCTTTGTGGACGATGGGTACAGCGGCACCAACTACGACCGCCCCGGCTTCCAAGCCATGCTGGCCGAAATCGAGGCAGGAAAAGTGGCCGTCTGTTGCACCAAAGACCTATCCAGACTGGGTAGAAATTCGTCGCTGACCGGGCTGTATATCAACTT
>ERZ827512.980-NODE-980-length-31630-cov-15.761203_pt1 | contig 31630 bp, 27 predicted proteins | sample MGYA00519916_ERZ827512 | MGnify/ENA primary metagenome ERZ827512 (study PRJEB31778, sample SAMEA3449335) | human gut metagenome | biome: human gut; feature: human-associated habitat; material: faeces | place: United Kingdom | collected 2010/2012 ... | reverse complement strand
AAAACAAAAGAAGTATATCCAACAGCAGGATTAGAAATAACAGAATTTACAGAAGATAAATATACAGCAATTGAGACAGATTTACACACATATACAAATGATTACAGAAATGGAACAAGTTTTAAAGACGAATATTATTCAGATAAAGCAACAGGATTAACAAGTAAACAATACACTCAATTAAAACAAAAAATGTTAAAGAGCGTATACCAAAATGGAGGATTTTATATTGGAAAATATGAAACAGGAATAGAAGATGCACCAAAGACATCTGGTTCATCATCAACAGCCCCAACAGAAACACCAGTAATAAAGCAAAATGCATACCCATACAATTTTGTAACATGTAGCCAAGCACAAACATTAGCAAGTAATATGGAACATGGAGATAGAACAACAAGTTTACTATTCGGAGTACAATGGGATTTAACATTAAAATATTTAGAGACCAAAGGAACAAGCCAAGCTGATTTAAAAACAGATAGTACAAGTTGGGGAAACTACAAAAATAACGCATGGAGTATAACAAATGAAAATTTAAAATATGCAGTATATGATGATAGCAATTATACATTAGGTTCATGGACAACAGCAACAGAAAAGTCAAAAACTTCTAGTGAGCAAATATTATTATCAACAGGAGCAAGTGAAAGTTTTAGTAAAATGGGAATATATGATTTGGCAGGAAATGTATGGGAGTGGACACTCGAATATACTTCTGACACCATCAATACTTGTGCCGGTCGAGGAGGCGATTACAACTTTACAGGCAGTATTTATCCAGCGTCTTACCGCGGCGGCTTCTATACGACCAATTACAACGGCGGCATTGGGGTTAGAGTAGCACTTTATTAAAGGTAGCTCTGAGTCCTGTGTAGCGATGCACTAAAAGGAGCTCGAAATAAGAATTAAATATAAAAATCAGAACGAGAGGAAGACGGTTCGCACATGCGGAAGCAAGTGTGAGTCGTCTTCCTCACCGGACTAGTCTATACAAATTTTATACAAGAGATAGGACCTATAAATTTATATATAGGGCCTATTCTTATAAATATTTTTTCAAGTGAAACTAAAAAGTAGTTTCAAATATTTCAGCAGGCTTCATATCACCACAATCACAAATAGATTGAAAAGCTATTTTATGGGCAACTACAATTACTGTATCATATTTATTTTTATATTTATTGATAACAGACATAACTCTAGTTTGTAATTGTTCTTTTGTTTCCCAGTTTCGTTTTTCGTTCTTTGGATAAACTCCATTATTTTCAATATAATCTTTATAATAAGTTTTTAATTCATCACTATTTTTATATTGATAAGTAAGATCAGGTTGCCATTCTCGAATATCTGGTTCTATAACAATATCAATACCAGTTTCTTTAGAAATTATGCTAGCTGCTTGCAATGCTCTTGTATATGGAGAAGATACAATAATTTGAGCATTTTTTAGTCGAGGGTCTTTTGAAGTTTCTATAACATATTTTATTTTATCTTGTTTTAATGGTGCTAAATCATGTCCATGACCTATAAAACCATGTGTGTCTCCATATGTGTAATCTGGTTCACCATGCCTAATTAAATAGAATTTTGCCATATTTGTTCCTCCGATTCTAATAATTTAAATAGTTTGCTTTTATTTTATTATTTTTAGTTTGTTTTTTCAATATTTTTAAGTATTTTTCATGTTGTTATTTTTTATTGCATAAAAAAATGCAATATGATAGAATAAGTAAAAAGAAAAAATGGAAAATGTAAGAGAGAGGGCTGTTAATGGGCGGAAAAACAATTATAAAGAATTTTTGTGTAGTATTATTTTTTGTTGTATTTATGATTGCAGGGATTGTGATATGTGAGAATAAATTGCCATCTGAGCCATTAAATGAAGATGAAATAAAAACATTGATTTCAAAATATACAAAATTTGATAATATAAAGATAGAAACTATTGAAAATGGCAATGGAACAGAAGAAATGAAAATAATAACAAATATAAAGGATGGAAAAACCAAAATAACTACAAAAGGTAAAAATTCAGAAATGATAGAATGGTCAGATTCTGAAAGTGGCGAAAATATAATGATAGATGTAGAAAATAAAACTTGGTATGATATTGCTAAAGGTGGTAATGAAAATATTGGTCAAGACTCATATCAATTTATTGGATATGAAAAATACAACAATTCTAAATGTGCTATAATAGAACAAATAAATGAAATTTCATATGAAGGAAAAGATGCTGGACAATTATTAAAAACTACCGCAAAAATGTGGGTAGATTTAAAGACTGGAGTGGCTTTGAAAACAGAGTATAGCAATAATCTTGATCTAAAATATCAAGCCTACTCAGTAGTAACATTCAATAAGGTGACAGATGAAGATGTTATGAAGCCAGATTTGAATGGTTATATTCAGAGATATTAAATGAAAACTATTATTAAATTTGAAATAAAAATTATCGAAGTGCCTTTATTTTTGTCATATGATGTGATAAAATATTTTTGATATAAAAAGGAGAGTAAAAATGGAATATAATGAAGAAATATTAGAAAAATGTTTGCCACCATATTTAGAAGAAGACTTAAAAAGATATAAAGAAGGGCTAAAAAATAAATCAACACTTATAGATTGTTTGATAGGAGAACTACAGCAGTCAATTAATTGTGCATATGTTGATAAAGAAATAACAGAAGAACAATGCGACTATTTATATAGAAAATATATTCATGGAGGAAAGTAGAATGATAGATTTTACAAATTGCGAAATTAATAAATTTAGGTATTATGGTGGTAAAAATGGAGGAAAAATATGTATCATTTATAATAATGAAGAATATATGTTGAAATTTCCAAGTATAAATGATGGAGTTGAAGGACACGAATATTCAAATAGTTGCATATCAGAATATATTGCATGTGAAATTATTAGAACATTAGGCTTAAATGTCCAAGAAACTATATTAGGAGTATATTCAAGTCAAGAAAATACTAAGATAGTAGTTGCATGCAAGGATTTTACTAGTTATGGAAAAATATTTAAACAATTTGCAGAATTAAAAAACAGTCAAATAGAAACTTCTAAAAATGGATATGGAACAGATTTAAATGAAGTAATAGAAACTATAGAAGAACAACAAATATATGATGTCAAAGAACTAAAAGAATTCTTTTGGAATATGTTTATAGCTGATGCACTTGTAGGAAATTTTGATAGACATAATGGCAATTGGGGCTTTTTGATTGATGAAGAAAAGAAAAGTGTAGAAATAGCACCAATATATGACTGTGCATCTTGTTTATATCCTCAATTAACAGACGAAAAAATAAAAGAAATTATAAATGATGAAGAAGAAATTAATGCAAGAATTTATATATTTCCGACATCAGCATTAAAAGAAAATGATAAAAAAATAAATTATTTTGAATATATAAATAGTTTAAAAAATGAAGATTGTAATGATGCAATAATGAGAATAGTACCATTAGTTGATTTGAATAAAATAAATGACATAATAGATAAGACACCAGAAATATCTGAAATAAGAAAAGAATTCTATAAAAAAATTATAAAAGAAAGATATGAGAAAATTTTATTAAAGACTTACACTAAAATAAAAGAAAAGTAGTAAAAATTTTTTATATAGCACTTGTATTTACCATTTACAAGTGCTATAATAATGACTTGGAAAAATTTGTATCACATCACCAAACAATAATTATTGGAGGTAAGAGAAACAATGAAAAAATGTGAATTTGTATCCCTTGTGTTGGCAATAGTCTTAGGAGTAGTTTTAGGTTTATGGTATAAAACGCTTAACGGAATTGGTGAAAACGTTGACTTTAGGACAATTGCAATATTTCTAAATATTGTGTTGTTATGGAAAATATTTGAAACAGCACATTATTTATTCAAAGAAACCAACAAGGAAGAATTAATTGTTCGGTTAATTTTCTTTACAAGCGTAATGGTGTTATTACAATGTATAATTTATCTTCAAACAGGAGTAAAGGCTAATAGAGTGATTGCCGTACTTGTTGCAGTTTGTATAGTCCTTTCTGTAATATCAGGAGGCATGGCAGGTTTTGCTTGGAGGTGCAAAAGAAAATAAGATAGTAAGCAATAAAGCAGGGCAATGCCTTGCTTTATTTGCGTTTATCAGATATAATTGTCAAAGAAGAAGGTGTCAGAATGAAAAAAATTTTATTAGTAGAAGATAATGAGACTATTGTATTTGGACTAAAATATTCTTTAGAGCAAGAAGGCTTTAGTGTTGAAACAGCTAAAAACATAATAATGGCAAAGGCTCAAATAAAAAAGCAGAAATTTGATTTATGCTTATTAGATATTTCATTGCCAGATGGTGATGGGCATGAGTTATGTGAATATATAAAGAAAAATGAAAGCATTCCTGTTATATTTTTAACAGCAAAAGATGAAGAAAAAGATGTTGTACAAGGACTTGATATGGGAGCAGACGACTATGTAATAAAGCCATTTAGAACTAGAGAATTAATTTCAAGAATTAATAGTGTTTTACGAAGATATCATAAAGATGCTGAAGAAAAAACAATAAAATGTGGTAATATTAAAATTGATGTAGATAAAGCAATTGTATACTTATATGATAGAGAGATTGTTTTTACAAGTTTGGAATATAAAATTTTATTACTATTGTTTTCTAATAAAAATATTCTTGTAACTAGAGAACAGATTTTAGATAAAATTTGGGATGTTGCTGGAAATTTTGTTAATGATAATACTTTGACAGTGTATATTAAAAGAATAAGAGAAAAGCTTGATGATAAAGATGGGAAAATAATTCAAACTGTTAGAGGAATAGGATATAAGGTGGTAGAAAAATGTTAAAATCTAAAAAAGTTACAATACCAATTATAGTGTTATCAATAATAATGATAGTAATATCATCGATGATACTAAAAAACAAAGAGCAAGAGTATCAAAAAATTGTAAATGAATCAATAGCAGAAATTGTAGGAAAAATAAAAGAAAAATATCCAAATGTAAAAGAAGAGGAAATAATAAAGAGTTTGAACGAAAGCAATGAAGGAAAGTCAGAAGGTCAAAAAGTATTGCAAAAGTATGGAATCGATATAAAAGAAAATCCAGCAATTGAAGCAATGGAAAATCAAGAACAAGAAATCATGATAATAAATGTAGTAAGTATAGGTGTAAGTGTCATTTTGTTGTTGATAATTGTAAATATATATTATCATAGCAGAAACAAAAAAATACAAGAGATTATAAAATATATAGAAGCAATCAATAATAAAAATTATGATTTAAAAATAGCAGAAAATACAGAAGATGATTTAAGTAATTTCAGAAATGAATTATATAAAATAGCTATAATGTTAAAGGAACAAGCAAGTCAATCAATTAATGATAAAAAGGCATTACAGACTTCTCTTGAAGATATTTCACATCAATTAAAAACTCCATTAACATCTATTTCAATCATGTTAGATAATATTAGAGAAAATCCTAATATGGATGAACATACAAGACAAGAGTTTATTTATGAGATTAGTAGGCAAATTAATTGGATAAATTGGTTAGTAATTTCTCTTTTGAAATTATCTAAGCTAGATTCTAATACAGCAGTTTTTGTACAAAAAGAGATTAAAGTAGAAAATTTAATAAATAATGTTGTCAAAAATTTGGCAATTCCAATAGATATAAAACAGCAAAATGTAATTGTAAATGGATCAAGTGATGTAATGTTTGTAGGGGATTATAACTGGCAATTAGAGGCATTAACTAATATCGTAAAAAATTGTATAGAACATACTGCAGAAAATAAAAATATTTATATAAATTGGGAAGAAAATAATTTCTATACTAAAATAGTGATAAAAGATGAAGGCGTGGGAATTGATAAAAAAGACGTAAAACATATATTTGAACGTTTTTATAAAGGTAAAAATTCTTCAGAAAATAGCGTAGGAATTGGTTTGGCATTAGCCAAAAGTATTATAGAGAAAGATAACGGATATATTATTTGTACATCAGAATTAGGTAAAGGAACGGCCTTCGAAATAAAATATATGAAACCATAGAATTTCTTAAATTTCGTAATAAGCCGAGACATGTAATGAAAAGCTTATATTTCTTAGTCTCCTGGGTTGTTATTTATGATAAATTAGTATCTTATAATTTAAATTTAGAAAGTTCGGTCAGGAATATTGACAAGATATCTTTAATATGATAATCTAGTATCGAAAACCAGATAGGGCTAAGAAAGGAAAAAAATAATGGAAAGAGAAAGATATTTTAATGCAATCGAATTTAAAGATATCAAAGGAATAATATACAATTCAGCAAAGCAATTTGCCACAAATACAGCATTTATATTAAAACATAAGAAAGACAAAGAAGTAACATATGAAAATATAACATACAAAAAATTATTACAAGATATCAATGCATTTGGAACAAAGTTATTCCAAATGGGATTTAAAAACAAAAGAATAGCAATTGTAGGAAGAAACAGATATGAATGGGTAATAGCTCATTTATCAAATTTGTTAGGTGGAATAGTTTCAGTTCCACTAGACAAAGAATTACAAGTGGATGAATTAGAAAGTTGCTTAGCTAGAAGCAAAGCAGATGTAGTAGTATTTGATGAAAAATATATTGATAATATTGAAGAAATCAAAAGAAGAGGAAATACTAATTTGCAAGAATACATTTGTATGACAGCAAGAGAAGGATATCAAAATTTATGGGATTTAAAAGAACAAGGAGAAAAGCTTTTAAATGCTGGAGAAAAAGAATATACAAAGACAAAGATTAAAGAAGATGAGTTGGGAATTTTATTATTCACATCAGGAACAACTTCAAAATCGAAAGCAGTAATGCTTTCACAACATAATATTGCATCAAATGTATATGCAATGTTATTAGTAGAAAACTTTTTACCAACAGATGTAAATTTAGCATTTTTACCATTCCATCATATATTTGGTTCAACAGAAATGATAGTAATGCTTGCATCTGGTTTAGCAACAGCATTTCCAGATGGATTGAGATATGTAGCTCAAAATTTAAGAGAATATAAAGTTTCATTATTTGTAGGAGTGCCTTTACTAGTAGAAGCAATCTACAGAAATATTGAAAAAGAAGTTGAGAAAAAAGGAAAAACTAAAACAATAAATACAGCTAAAAAGATAAGTAATGCATTGCTAAAATGCCATATAGATGTTAGAAGAAAAATGTTCAAATCAGTGCTTGATGCACTTGGCGGAAATATGAGATTTATCATTTCTGGTGGTGCACCATTAGATAAGAAAGTTGCTAAAGGATTCAACGAATTAGGAATCGATTTAGTTCAAGGATATGGTTTAACAGAAACAGCACCTGTAATTTCAGCAGAGAACTTCAAAAAGAAGAAAAGTGGTTCTATTGGATTCCCAATGGATAATGTTGAAGTAGAAATTGTGGATAAAGACGAAAACGGAATTGGTGAATTACGTGTAAAAGGTCCAAATGTAATGTTAGGCTATTATGAAAATGAAGAAGAAACTAAAAAAGTTATTAGAGATGGCTGGTTCTATACGGGAGATTTAGGCTATATGGATAAAGATGGATTTTTATTCTTAACAGGTAGACAAAAAGATATGATTGTTTTAAAAAATGGAAAAAAGGTATTTCCAGAAGAATTAGAAACATTAATTAATAGACTAGATTTAGTAAAAGAATGTCTAGTGTTTGGAATGCCAGAAGAGAATGATAAAAATGATTTAAAATTATCAGTAAAGATAGTTTATGACAAAGATGTTGCTAAAGAGAAATATCCAAATGCTTCTGAAGAAGAATTGAAAAAAATAATATGGGAACAAATAAAAGAAATTAATAAAACATTCCCACCTTATAAGTATATTAAAAATATGATTTTAACTGATGAGGAATTAATAAAGACGACAACACATAAAGTAAAAAGACAAGAAGAAATAAAGAGAATATTAGGATAAAAAAAGCATCTTATGCAAGTTAATTAATAATGCATAAGAGCTTTTTTCTTTTTTACAAAGATATTAATTGCCCAGTTACTTTGAACAAATTTGGAAACAATTGCTTAATTTCAGCTTTGCTAAAGTCTTTGTTCATGAAAATTCTTTTTCCATCAACTATAGTGCAAATACTATAGTGATCAGGCTTGGCGAAGGACTTAGCAACATATGTAATTGTTTCATAAGAGTTCCATATGTCGGTGTTTTCTAAAAATTGCCCTGGTACTACCCATAGATATAATGGATTTTGCAGCAAAGGGCTTTCAAGTGCCGAGGCTAAAGTACATTCTCTTTCATTTCTTCTAATTTTGTTTATTAAAACATTTGAAGTTTTCATAGCAGTACTCCTTATTCGTGATATGTGATAACTCAGGCAAACAAAAAGCTAGATATTACTAGCCAATATACTAATATTATATACTGTTTTATGTAAAATGTCAAACAAAAAAGTTATTTTTGACTATTGACTTTTAAAATAGTGATTATTATAATACTAATAGGTAATAATAAAAGAAAAGGAAGGTAATTATTATGAATCATGAAATGTATGAAATTATGAAAGATGGAAGAGGATTTATTGCAGCACTTGACCAAAGTGGTGGAAGTAGCAGTAAAACATTAAAAGCTTATGGAATTCCAGAAACTGAATATAACTCAGAAGAAGAAATGTTCAATTTAATCCATGAAATGAGAAAAAGAGTATTTACAAGCAAATCATTTACAAATGAACATATAATAGGAGCAATTTTATTTGAAAAAACAATGATGTCAAAAGTAAATGATGAATTTACAGCAGATTATTTATGGAATCAAAAACATATTGTTTCTTTCTTAAAAGTAGATAAAGGATTACAAGAAGAAAACAATGGTGTAAAATTAATGAAACCAATTCCAGAACTTGCAGAAGAATTAAGAGAAGCTAATGAAAAGCATGTTTTTGGAACAAAAATGAGATCAGTAATTTATGAAGCAAATAGAGAAGGAATTGCTGAAATTGTAAAACAACAATTTGAATTCGCAAAAATAATTTGTGATGCAGGATTAGTTCCAATCATCGAACCAGAAGTTGATATTAATTCAGCAGAAAAAGAAAAATGCGAAGAAATATTAAAAGAAGAAATCAAAAAACAATTAGAAACATGGAATAAAGAAGATAAAATCATGTTCAAGTTTACAATACCAACAGTTGCAAATCATTATTTAGATTTATATGACTATGAATGTGTTGTAAGAATTGTTGCTTTATCTGGAGGATATGATGTTAATAAAGCTGTAGAACTATTAGCACAAAATAATAGAATGATTGCAAGCTTCTCAAGAGCATTATTACAAGATTTAAATGCACATCAATCACAAGAAGAATTTGATCAAAAATTAAATGATGTAATAGTTAAAATTTATAATGCATCAATATCATAAAAAAATTTAATATTTTTAGCACTCTGCTATTGACATTGCTAAAAATAAGTAGTATAATAATAAATGTAATAAGAAAAGAGCACATTCTAAGTACGGACTGTGCTCTTTTGCTAAATTAGGGTCGGTCCTTTTTTTAGCATGCCAAAAAAAGGACCGACCCCAAATTTACAAAGGAGGTAGATATTATGAATATACAAAAATTTACACAAAAGTCATTAGAAGCGATACAAAGGGCACAAACATTAGCAGTTGAGAATCAAAATGCACAAGTAGAACAAGAACATTTATTGTTAGCATTATTAGAACAAGAGAATAGTTTAATTAAAGAACTATTTAAAAAGATTAGTACAACAGATGGATTGGAAGAAGAGTTAAGAAATACAATAAGTAATATGCCTAGAGTTACAGGAGGAGCTACACAGAGTGATAGTATTTATGTATCACAAGATGTTAATAAAGCATTAGCTGATGCAGAAAACATTGCAAAGAAGATGAAGGATGAATATGTTTCTGTTGAACATATTATGTTAGGAATTTTCGATAATGCAAATAGCAAAATTAGAGATTTATTACGTAGATATAGTGTTACAAAAAACGAGTTTTTAAAAGCCTTATCAGAGGTTAGAGGTAGTGCAAGAGTTACTTCTGATAACCCAGAAGATACTTATGATGTGCTTAAAAAATACGGTCAAGATTTAACTCGATTAGCAAGAGAACAGAAATTAGACCCTGTTATAGGAAGAGATACAGAAATAAGAAATGTAATACGTATTCTATCAAGAAAAACAAAAAATAACCCATGTTTAATTGGTGAACCTGGTGTTGGTAAAACTGCTATTGCAGAAGGACTAGCATTAAGAATAGTAAGAGGAGATGTACCAGAAGGCTTAAAAGAATGTAGTATTTTTTCACTTGATATGGGCTTGTTAATTGCTGGTGCTAAATATAGAGGAGAGTTTGAGGAAAGATTAAAAGCAGTATTACAAGAAGTTAAAAAGAGTGAAGGAAGAATAATTCTATTTATTGATGAAATTCACACGATTGTAGGAGCTGGAAAAACAGATGGCGCAATGGATGCAGGTAACTTGTTAAAACCAATGTTGGCAAGAGGAGAATTACATTGTATTGGTGCTACAACATTAAATGAGTACAGACAATATATTGAAAAAGATCAAGCACTTGAAAGACGTTTCCAACCTGTAATGGTAGATGAACCATCAGTAGAAGATACAATTTCAATCTTAAGAGGATTAAAAGAAAGATATGAAGTATATCATGGTGTAAAAATATCAGACAATGCATTAATTGCTGCAGCTACACTATCACATAGATATATTTCAGACAGATTTTTGCCAGACAAAGCAATAGACTTAGTTGATGAGGCTTGTGCAATGATTAAAACAGAAATGGAATCAATGCCAACTGAACTTGATGAAGTTTCTAGAAAAATTATGCAATTAGAAATTGAAGAAACAGCATTAAGCAAAGAAAAAGACGAAATTTCTAAACAACGTTTAGCAGATATTCAAAAAGAAAAAGCAGAATTAAAAACTAAATTTGATGCAATGAAAGCAAAATGGGAAAACGAGAAAGCTGCTATTGGTAAAGTTCAAAAATTACGTGAAGAAATTGAACAGACAAATGCTCAAATAGAGCAAGCAGAAAGAAGTTATGACTTGAATAAAGTTGCAGAATTAAGATATGGTAAACTTCCAGAATTGCAAAAAGAATTACAAAAAGAGGAAGAAATTTCAGAAAAGAGCAAAGAAGATGGATTATTAAGGAACAAAGTAACAGACGAAGAAATTGCAAAAATCATTTCAAGATGGACTGGAATACCTGTTACAAAATTAATGGAAGGTGAAAGAGAAAAAATCTTAAATTTGGACAAAATTCTTCATAAGAGAGTAATAGGACAAGATGAAGCAGTTGAAAAGGTTTCAGAGGCAATTATGCGTTCAAGAGCAGGCATAGGAGATCCACGTAGACCAATAGGTTCATTTATGTTTTTAGGTCCAACAGGTGTTGGTAAAACAGAACTTGCCAAATCACTTGCAGAAGCATTATTTGATGATGAACATAATATGGTAAGAATTGATATGTCTGAGTATATGGAAAAATATTCTGTATCAAGATTAATTGGTGCGCCTCCAGGATATGTAGGATATGATGAAGGTGGTCAATTAACAGAGGCAGTTAGAAGAAGACCATATTCAGTTGTATTATTTGATGAAATTGAAAAAGCGCATCCAGATGTATTTAATGTATTGCTACAAGTCCTTGATGATGGTCGTATTACAGATTCACAAGGTAGAACAGTAGACTTTAAAAATACAATTATAATATTGACATCAAACTTAGGTTCTGAATATATTTTGGAAGGAATCCAAGAAAATGGAGAAATTTCAGAAGAGGCTAAAAATAAAGTAGAAGAGTTATTAAAGAGAAGCTTTAGACCAGAATTTTTAAATAGATTAGATGAAATAGTATTTTACAAACCACTTCGTAAAACAGAGATTTCTAAGATATTAGAGCTTTTAATTAATGATTTGGAAAGAAGACTTGAAGATAAAAACATCAAACTTGAATTGACTCAATCAGCAAAAGATTATTTAATTGATAATGGTTATGATGAAGTTTATGGTGCAAGACCTTTGAAGAGATTTGTACAGAAAAAGCTTGAAACATTGATTGCTAAAAAGATTTTGTCACAGGAAATTTTACCTAATACAACAGTAAAAATTGATAGTAATCAAGAGGGATTGTTTATAAGTCATGAGTAATTTAATAATGAAAAAATCACAAAAGTAATTTGACTTTTGTGATTTTTTATGTATAATTAAATTGAATATATAAATTATTGGAGAAAATAATGGAAAATAATTATAGAAAAAGTAGAGGAAAACATAGTCAATCTTCTAGATATGGAAGGCCTGCATATAGCCAACCAGTAAGAAGAAAGAAAAAAGTTGTTAAAAAGAAAAAACTAAATATAAAAAAAGTATTGATGGTATTTATTATAATAGTTGCAATAATTATTATGATAAATAGAGCATCGAGCAAGAAAAAAACAAAAGAGGCTTCAACACCAGAAAATATGGTTGCAAATGCAACAAATATATCTTCAAGCAATACAACTGAAGATACAACCAATACTTCTTCAAATAATACAACAGAAACACCAAAAAAGGAAATTGATGATTGGAGAGTAACATTAGCTAATTATGAAAACATACTTCCAGAAAACTTTACAGTAAAAGTATCAAATATAGATTCAACAAGGCAATTTGATTCAAGAGCAATAGGAGAGCTTACAGATATGATGAATGCAATGCGAAAAGCAGGAATAACTAATATTTGGGTGCAATCAGCATATAGAAGTGTTGCAAGGCAAAAAGAGTTATATGATGCAAGTGTTCAAAAATACTTAAAGCAAGGTAAGACACAAGAAGAAGCTCAAAAGTTAACAGATGAATATATCAATAAACCAGGTTCAAGTGACCACAATTTAGGACTAGCAGTTGACTTCAACTATGTAGATAATAAATTTGAAAAACTAGATGGTTTCAAATGGTTACAACAACATGCAGAAGAATATGGATTTATACTTAGATATCCAAAGGACAAAGAAAATATTACTAAAATTGCCTATGAATCATGGCATTGGAGATATGTTGGAAAAGAACACGCTCAAAAAATGAATGAATTAAATATGTGTTTAGAAGAGTATGTAGAATATTTGCAAAAAGGAAATTAATGTAGTATAATAAATAAGTTCGTTTTATAAAACATCCAAACATAATTATGTAGGAGGTAAACATGACAATACTTATTTTTATAGCTGTGGTTTTATTAGTAGAACTTTGGCTATCAGTTCAAATGATTATTAATGGAAAGAATAATTATGCAATTGTTGGTGAATTATTCTTTTCGATAGTATTAGCAGATGGATTGGAAAAAATACGTCTTCCTTGGCAACAAGCTTTAACAGTTGTTGTTTTGGAATATCTTCTTGTAAAAGTGTTGTTGATAATCTTTATGATTGTTGCTAGAAAATATAGTTTCTATGTTATTAAAAGGCTGACAACAGAAAAAAGAAAGAGAAAAAATACAGCATTTACGAAAAAATATTCTGATGTAAGGAGATTGAAACGGATTAAAAAGTTTTATCAGGCTCAATATTGGCCAAGGCTAAAACTTGGTCTTCCGGGAATGGCCAATCAAACTCATGGAGTTACTAAAGTAAAATTTGATGATGAAGGTTTTCCAAGGTTCAAATCATACTATAAAGTGAAATTGCAAAGAAAAGATTTTAAGAAAAAGAGAGAACAACACTTTTATATTTGCAATAAAAAACTATATAGAGCAGTTATGTCTAGTGCAACATTGAAGGTAAATTTAAAGCTTTCAAACAAAGATATAAAAAGATTGGAACAAGGAGAAACGCCATCCAAGTATGTTTGGCATCATCATCAGGATGTAGGAGTACTTCAGTTGGTAGAGCGGTCCATTCACGAAAAAACTTATCATGTAGGTGGTTATTCCATCTGGGGCGGTAAGAACTAAAATTAAAATCCTCGGTCAATTTGGGACCGGGGATTTTTTTGACATGCGAATTTGGGGTCGGTCCTTTTTTTAGCATTTTTCATAAAAGTCACTTTGGAGTCACTATTGTGAAATATTATATAATCAAATAAAGTCAAAGACTAAATGTCTGGAAAGGAAATAAAAATGGAAATTTTAAAAGTAGAGAATTTATGTAAGATATATGGAAAAGGAGAAAATGAAGTAACTGCAGTTGACAATGTATCTTTTTCAGTGGAAAAAGGTGAAGTTGTGGCAATTGTTGGAGCATCTGGAAGTGGAAAATCAACATTACTACATTTGTTAGGAGGAGTAGACAGGCCAACTAGTGGAAAGGTATTTATAGATGGTGAAGATATTTATAAATTGAGTGATGATCAGCTTGCGATTTTTAGAAGAAGACAGGTTGGGTTGATTTATCAATTTTACAATTTGATACCTATTTTAAATGTAGAGGAAAATATTACATTGCCATGTAATTTAGATGGAAAACAGGTGGAACAAGCTAAATTAGATGAATTGTTGAAAACATTAAAATTGGAAAACAGAAGAAAACATCTTCCTAATGAGTTATCAGGAGGGCAACAACAAAGAGTTTCAATAGGAAGAGCAATAATAAATAATCCTGCAATTATGCTAGCAGATGAACCAACAGGAAATCTAGATAGTAAAGCATCTGAAGAGATAATTTCATTATTAAGGCTTTCTAATAAAAAATATAATCAAACAGTAATTATTATAACGCATGATGAGAAAATTGCGTTGGAGGCTGATAGGGTTATTACGATTGATGATGGAAAAATTATTAAAGATGAAAAATGCTAAAAAAAGAACCGACCCCAAATTCGCAGAAAGGAAAGAAAAAGATGAAAAATATATTAAATAAATTTACATTAAGAAGTTTGAAATTGAACATAAAAAGAACCATTGCGACTTGCATGGGAATAATAATGTCTACTGCTCTTATATGTGCAGTTGCAGGAGTAGCTTCAAGTTTTCAGCAAACATTGATTAATCATACAATAGAGTTAGATGGAGATTACCATGCTGCATTTTTTGATATAAGCAAGAATGATCAAAAATATATATTTGAAAATAGAAATGTTAAAAGTACATATATAACTCAAGGCATTGGATATTCTGAGTTAAAAGAAAGTAAAAATGATTATAAGCCTTATATGTATTTAATGGCTTTTGATAAAGATGCATTAAATAGTTTCGGATTAAGGGTAACAGAAGGAAGATTGCCACAAAATTCAAAAGAGGTAGTTATTTCTAAACATATGGAAGAAAATGGTGGTGTCTCATTATATAAAGTTGGAGATAAACTCACTTTGAATCTTGGAAAAAGAGTTGCTGATGATGGAAGTGAATTGACTCAAAATAATGTATATAATAACCCTAAAAATAGTAGTGATACAGATTATGTTGAAGAACATCTAACAAATACAAAAACAGAGGAGTTTACAGTTGTTGGAATAATTGAAAGACCAAACATAGAAATTGAGCCATATAGTGCGCCTGGTTATAGTGTTATTACATTATTAGATGATACTAATATGAATGCAGATAAGCCAATAAATATTTTGGTTAAATTTAAAAATGTTAAAGAAACTTATGACGATACAAAAGAAATTTCTAAACAACTAAGTCAAGGAAGTTATACTGTTAATAGTGAACTATTAAGATGGTCTGGTGTTGTAAGAAATGAGGGCACTTTACAAATGATGTATGGACTAGTTGGAATTGTAATGGGAATTATTGTTGTATCTAGTGTTTTTGTAATTAGAAATAGTTTTGCAATTTCTATTACAGAAAAGATGAAGCAATATGGTATGTTATCAAGTATAGGTGCTACTAAGAAACAAATTAAGAAAAATGTATTGTTTGAAGGTATGATATTAGGATTAATTTCTATTCCAATAGGAATAGCATGTGGTGCCTTAGCAACAGAAATTTTAATGCAAGTTTCAACTATTTTGGTTGGAAAAACTATGTTTACAAATGAAGTTAAATTTGTATTTAACTTGCCGCTTCTAGCTATTGCTTTAAGTGTTGGACTAGGATTTTTGACAATTTATTTCTCATGTGTATTTTCAGCAAGGAAAGCTGCTAAGATATCACCAATTGATGCAATCAGAAGTAGTAATGATATAAAAATAAAAGCTAAGAAAATGAAATGTCCAAAAATAATTAATAAGATTTTTGGAATAGGCGGAGAAATAGCATACAAAAATCTAAAAAGAAATAAGAAAAAATACAGAACAACTGTCATATCACTTGTAGTAAGCATTACAGTATTCATTTCATTAAATACATTCTTAAATTATGCATTTGGAATAACAGGTACTTATTATCAAGAAATGAATTATAATGTATCTATATTTGCATCATATAGAGGAGATTCATTTGAAAACCAAAAACGAGAATATGAATATTATCAAAAATTTGTAAAAGAAAATGATATAAGTAAATATTCAATTGTAAGAACAGCAACTTTAGAAAACAGTAATATTGATAACTATTATACAGATGAATACAAAAAATATTATTTAAATGATGAAATGGAAGAAAATGAAAACAAGCCTAGTGTTATTCTTATGTCTATTGGAGATAATGCTTATAAAGAATATATCAAAAAAATAGGCGGAAAATATGAGAACTATAAAGATTCTATCATTTATTATGATAATTCTGCTATATATATTGCCAATGATGGTGAAGATACTAAAAAAATAGTGCCATTAAACATAAATGCTAATGATATTATAGAAGGAATTCCATTCAAATATAATGAAGAGAAAACAGAAAAAACAACTTTGAAAATTGAAAAAGTCGCAGATAGAGACAATCCTTTAGAATCAGGAAATTTCACATCAATAGGTACATTTCTTATTAGTGATGAATTAATGGATAAATTTGAATATAATTGTGTAAGATTACAAGTTGATGTAAAAAATGATGAAGAACTATGTAATAAAATAGATGAAGAAAAATCAGAGCTTGCAAAAACAGGAATGTCAGTAAGCTATACTAATTACAAAGAAGAAGCAGATTTTCAAAATAAAATGGTATTACTTATCTCTATATTCTTATATGGATTTATAACAGTAATTACATTGATAGGAGTAACAAACATATTTAATACAATAACAACAAATATGAATTTGAGAAGCAAAGAATTTGCAATGTTGAAATCAATAGGAATGACTAAAAAAGAATTTAACAAAATGATTAATTTAGAAAGTATCTTTTATGGTGTAAAATCTTTGATAATAGGTATTGCTCTTGGAACAGGAATTTCATACTGGATTTATAGAATTTCAGTAGGAAGTGATATAACCAGTAAATTGAAATTCATATTCCCAACAAAGCCAGTAATTATATCAATTATATTTATAGCAATTATAGTTGGAATAATTATGAGATATTCTTTAAATAAAATCAATAAACAAAATATTATTGAAACAATTAGAAATGATAATATTTAGAATTAATAAAAAATTAATATTTTCTCTATTTTTTCTTAATAAAGATTTGCTATAATATAGATGAAATAGAACGAGGGGGATAAAATGTACAATATTTTAGTAGTAGATGATGACAAAGAAATTGTAAAAGCAATTGAAATATATTTAGGAAAAGAAAATTATAACATATTTACAGCATATGATGGAGAACAAGCCTTAAAAGTAATTCAAGAAAATGAAATTCATTTAGTTATATTAGATGTTATGATGCCCAAAAAAGATGGAATAGAAACTTTAAGTGAAATTAGAAAAGATAAAAATATCCCGGTTATTATGCTATCAGCAAAATCAGAAGATATTGATAAAATAAATGGATTAAATGTAGGAGCAGATGATTATGTAACAAAACCTTTTAATCCTGTGGAATTAATTGCAAGAGTTAATGCTTTGATAAGACGTTATACTAAATTAGGAGGGGCTCAGAAAAATGAAGAGCCCGCTTCTGCAATATCAAAAGAAAATATAATCAGAGTTGGTGAACTTGTTATAAATGATGATTTGAAACAAGTTGTAGTTGATGGAAAAGAAGTAAAGTTAACTCCAACAGAGTATAATATACTAAAGTTTCTAGCCAAAAATAAAGGACGAGTATTTTCAATAGAAGAAATTTATACAAATGTCTGGGAAGGTGAATGTTATGCAGCTGAAAATGTAATTGCAGTTCATATAAGACACATAAGAGAAAAAATCGAAATTAATCCCAAAGAGCCTAAATATTTAAAGGTAATATGGGGAGTAGGATACAAAATTGCGTAAAAAGGGACCGACCCTAAATTAGCATGCGAAAAAAAGGACCGACCCCAAATTCACACGGAGGTAATATGAAACAGAATAAAATTTTAAAGATATTAAGTTATATAATATTGTCTATATCAATTGCAACTATGATTTTGTCTGCAATTAGTTTTGGATTTAAAAATTCTACACGTTATGATAAAGATACATACTTTTCTTCAGAAACTTTTGCATATGATTATGTCACAACTATAATTAATATTGCTAGTAAATTAATATATAGTAATTCTAATTATCCTAGTGTTAAAGATGGAGATATTCAGATATATTATTTGAAGAATTATTATTCAGAAAATGGTTATATTGTTAATGAGTATTTTAATAGTTCAGAAGTTGCTGAAATTAATTTTTTGCTAATTTATAATAATAAGGCTATAACAAATGTGGATTCTAATTCTATTGAAGATATAAAAAATGTAATTGAAACCTCTGCGGATAATAGCACTAATAATAATGCTAGCATAAAGAAAGCTAATATATTAAATGGAGAAATTCAATCAGATTCAGATATTTTAAAAAAATATGGAACAAAATATTTGAGTAATTTTATGATTACATATTATACAACAGATACTGAAAAAACAGATACAATACTTTCAGATGGAAGATATATAGAATATGTAACACCTACTGCAAAGGATTTTGAGGTATATACTTCTTATACTGAGGAATTGTCTCAGAATGAAGAGAGGCAATTGGCAAGTAAATTTTTGGATGCAATAGAACCGATTTCACAAAATGCATATATTATTTTGCCAATAAGTTCTGCTGTAACAATATTGCTAATTATATATTTATTAATAACTATTGGACACAAAAATGATGAAAAAACTATTGAATTAAATGATTTTGATAAAATTCCATTAGAAATAATTCTTGTAGTTGCAGTATTTTTGGTAATACTTCCATTCATCATTCTTTCACAATATGATAGGATAAATAATGCAATATTATCATTAGGTATAACTGCATACATTGATGTATATATTGTTTCGGCAGTAGTATTACATACAATGATAAAAAGAATAAAATCTAAAACTTTTTTAAAATCTTCAATTATTGGACAAGTTTTAATTTTTTTGGTAAAGATATTTAAAAAGTTATTAAGTAAGCTAAAAAAAGTATGGAATACAATTACATATTCTGCAAGTGTAACTTCAAAAGTTATAATTGGGACTGGAATTATTACTTTTATTTGGCTAGTAATTATTTCTATGTTTTCAGATAACAAAATGTTACCTTTAATTATAGTTGCTTTAGTTTGCTTTATAGTGTATAAAATAATCAAAATTTTAAAAGAATATTCACAAATAGAGAACAAGCTTAAAGATGTGTATAATGGAAATAATCAAACTGAGCTTAAAGAAGATGACTTTTCAATGGTATTTAAAAGTTCTGTAAAATATTTGAATAATATTTCTAATGGGCTAGAAAATGCAGTTCAAGAGAGAATGAAAAGTGAAAAAATGAAAGCAGAATTGATTACTAATGTTTCTCATGATATTAAAACTCCATTAACATCTATTATAAATTATGTAGATTTGTTAAAAAAGGAAGATATAGCAAATGAGAAAGCAAATGAATATATTAATATATTAGACAATAAATCTCAAAGACTAAAAAAATTAACTGAAGATTTAATAGAAGCTTCTAAGGTATCTACAGGAAATGTTTCATTAAATTTAGAAAAGATAAATATAGTTGAACTTATTAAACAAGCTATTGGCGAGTTTGAAGATAAATTCCAAAATAAAAATTTGCAAATAATAGTTAATTGCCAAGAGAATGAAATAAATATTAATGCTGATAGCAGATACATGTATAGAGTTGTAGAAAATCTATTTAGCAATATTTATAAATATGCATTAGAAAATTCAAGAGTTTATATTGATATCAGTATAGTAGATAATACAAATGTTGTGATTGAAATGAAAAACATATCAAAAGATAAACTTAATATTTCTGCTGATGAATTGATGCAAAGATTTGTTAGGGGAGATAGATCAAGAAATACAGAAGGAAGCGGACTGGGAATTTCAATTGCTCAAAATTTGACAGAATTGCAAAATGGAACATTTGAATTAAAATTAGATGGAGATTTATTTAAAGTAAAATTGACATTTTATATTATTTAGATTATACTCAATATTTAGAGAAAGAAGGACTAAATAATGAACTCAAAAAACAAAAAATTAAAAATAGTAAAATTTATAATGTTTATAATAGTAATAATAGCCATGATAGGAATGACAGTATATTTATTTCCTGTGATGAAAAATTTGTCAACATATGAAGGACAGATAGCTTTTAAAGAAAAGGTAAATAATTCTGGAGTTTGGGGCTTTCTAGCTTTACTTGGATTACAATTTGCGCAAATATTTTTAGTTGTTTTACCAGGAGAACCTTTGGAAATACTTGCAGGAATGTGCTATGGGGCAGTTGGAGGAATGTTCTTTATATTTTTTTCAGTTGCACTTACAACAACAGTTATATATTTATTAGTTAGAAAATTTGGAAAAGAGCTTATTTATGATTCTTTTGGAAAAGAAAAAATAGAGAAAATCGAAAATAGCAAAGCTTTTCAAAATCCGAAAAATCTAGAATTTATATTTGCTGTATGTTTTGCAATAGTAGGAACTCCAAAAGATTTGTTAACTTATTTAGGAGCATTATTTCCAATAAAACCAATAAGATTTATTGCAATTGCTACATTCTGCAGATTTCCTTCAATAATATCTTCAACTATTGTTGGACAATATTTTTCACAAGGAAACTGGAAAGTAAGTATAATTGTATATTTAATCACATTTGCTATTACATTTTTAATGATTTGGTTAGTCAAAATCTTTGATAAAGATAAAATAACTCAAAATGCATTAAAAGAATTAAAATAAATGAAAAAAGATAGTCTACAGGGCTATCTTTTATTTTTTTATTGTGATATACTTATTGCATGAAAAAGGAGAAAGAATATGACAAGAGATGAAATAATTCAAAAATTAAAAAGAGATGAAAATGCAGAATATACATTGAGGTTTGAGTATGAAAACCAAAAGTATGTAAGAGCTGTAAAAAGTGATAAAAATCAATTAATAGATGTGTATTATGAAATAAAAGAATCAGAACTAAAGGAAGTAAAAAATCAAAATTTACTAGATGCTTTTAATGCAAAATATAAGCATGATGCAAATCCGATATTGTACTAAGGAAAGAGAGAATATATGAGTAGAGTAGAAAATCCAAATTTAGAGAAATTTATAAAAAATTTCGTTGTAAACGCTTTAGAAAATTGCAATGATTTTGTAAAAGTATATAAAAAAGGCTTTGCAAGAAGAAAAATAGAAGACAATGTTAAACATGTATTTTCAAATGAATATAGTAAGAGTAAGCTTGGGTATCATAAATCAAATGAAAGTAGTATTACAATATGTAGTAATAAGAGAGATGAACCACTCTTAACACCAAAAGATGTATGTAATGATGAGGATAAGCTTACTACAATTCTACATGAGTCTATACATGCAATTTTAACTAAAGATGAGCAATATTGTAAAAAACATGATATTGTTTCTGGTTCTGGAATGTTTGAAATTTATAAAACAGGAGAAAGTGGAAGAGGTCTTAATGAAGGATTGACTAATTGGATATGTAGAGAGGCAGGACATTATACAATTACATATCCTGAATTAACTAATCTTGTGTTTGAATTGGAATTAGCAATTGGTACAGAAAAAGTAATGAAATTAGGAAAAGGTGATTTAAAGAAAAATGTACCACAACTACTAGGAATGAATAAGGCTGAATGCAAAGCTTTTATAGATGAAACAGATGAGATATGCCATAATTATTATAAATTAGCAGATATACCTGTATTGATATCGATTTTAAAAAAATATGTAAATAATAAAGATAATAAAACTTTTGAAGAACAGCAAAAAGGTATCTTGAAAGAAGCTCAAGAATTAAAAGTTGATGATAAATACAGTTTGCTTATAAATGAAATAAAAAATTCTCATGTAGAGAACTCTATTCAAAACCAAATTTCGCTATTAAATGATGCAATGAAAGAATTGTTTGAAGAAGAAGCTGGAATGATAAAAGATACAGAGAGTAGAATATTTACAAAATATTTTGAAAAAGAGTGGAATGAAATTCTAAAAAGTCAACAAATTACAGAAAAAGATTTTATAAAATTTAGAGATCTAAATGCTTTGATGTATAAAGCAAATAGCTTAGGCGAAGATACTTCTGAATATTCATCTGAGAGATTTCAAAAACAATTTAAAAATGTAAAAAATCTATATTTAAATAAGCTTATAAAAAATAGTGCAATTTATTATAATAATGGAAAATTGACATTAGAACAAGCAAAAAGTCTTATTGACGATGCGGCAGAAATTGGGGAAAAGGAAAGAAATCATATGATTGAAAATCTTTCTGTTATAATTGCAAAAGATAATGCTGTAGCTGCACAAAAATTGATGGAACATTTAGTGGATAAGAATAAAATTGAAGATATAAATCAATATGAAATTTATTATGCTAAAGCAGGAAAGTCAAATATTCAGTTATTTGCTAAAAATAAAAAAATAGAATTTACGTCAAATTCAATTTCTAGAAAAAATATAAAAGCAAAAGATGCAATAGAAAATCCTAATGACATTTTTGATTTTACACTTGCTCTTAATGAAAATGACAAGAATATTATTAAAGAGTTTTTACAAATAAAAGAAAGAATAGAAAAGCAAAATCCAGATGCAAATATAGAGATTTTTGATAGAACAATAGTAGTTGATTATGGATATAAGAAAAATATATATTTTATTGAGAATGGAATGGTATTACCGGCTGAAATAGAAAATATGGAACCTATTAGAATAGGATTTCAAACTGATAAAAGAAAATTGCTACCAGTAAAATATCAAAAAAGAAACTTTTTTGATAGAATTATTCAAAAAATAAGAGATAATATTCTAAAAAATCCGAATGAAGTAGTTCTCTATAGTGGTGGTAATTCAGATAAAACAAAAGAATTTAGAAAAAGTATGGTTGTATATAGGAAAAATGACTTGAGTGATCAAAGAAAAAGCCAAAAAAGTGAAAAAATAATTTATAGAAAATCAGATTCAGATGAGAAATCGCACTAAAAACTTTACAAATTATGTAGATTAGTGTATAATACAAAAATAGCAAAATAGTTGAAACATAGGGAGGAGAATATAATATGACATTAGTAGAAGATTTAAAATGGAGAGGATTAATAAAAGATATATCAAGTCCAGAATTAGAAGAAAAATTAAATAAGGGTGGACTAACATTTTATATAGGAACAGATCCAACAGCAGATAGCTTACATGTTGGACATTTATCAAGCTTTTTAATATCAAAAAGATTAAAAGAAGCGGGACATCATCCAATACTTTTAGTTGGTGGTGGAACAGGAATGATAGGAGACCCAAGACCTACAACAGAAAGAGCAATGATAAGTAAAGAACAAGTAAGACACAATTTCGAATGCTTGAAAAAACAAGTAAAAGATATATTTGGATTTGAAGTTGTAAACAACAATGATTGGTATCAAGATATAAATGTAATAGATTTCTTAAGAGATTACGGAAAATATTTTAATGTAAATTACATGTTAGATAAAGATATAATAAGAAGAAGACTTGAATCTGGAATTACATATACAGAATTTTCATATATGATATTACAAGCATTAGATTTCAAACATTTACATGAATGTAATGGAGTTGACTTACAATGTGCAGGGTCAGACCAATGGGGAAATATAACAGCAGGAATTGATCTAATAAGAAAATCAACAGGTGATGAAGTTTATGGATTTACAATGCCATTAGTAACAGACTCTCAAGGTAAGAAGTTTGGAAAAAGTGAAGGAAATGCTTTATGGTTAGATAAAACAAAAACATCAAGTTATAAACTATATCAATTTTTTGTAAATGTAGAAGATAGTATGGTAATAGATTATTTAAAAATTTACACATTCTTATCAAAAGAAGAAATTGAAGAATATGCAAAGAAAAATGCAGAACATCCAGAGTTAAGAGAAGCACATAAAGCTTTAGCAAGAGAAATTATTACATTTTTACATGGAAAAGAAGAATATGAAAGAGCAGAAAAATTAGCTCAAAGCTTATTTAATAATGAATTTAAAAACTTAACAAAACAAGATATTGCAGATTTGTTTGATGAACAAGATATGAAATCTGTTGAAAGCAATATCGGAATAGTAGATATGGTTGTAAATGTTGGTGCCGCTTCTAGCAAAAGAGAAGCAAGAGAATTCATCTCAAGCGGAGCTGTATCAATAAATGGAGAAAAAATCACAGATAATACAATTACAATATCAGATGATATGTTTATAGAAAATACTTACATAATTATAAAGAGAGGTAAGAAAAATTACTATATAGGTAGAAAATAACCCATTTCTAAAAATTAATAAAAGGGAGAAAGGAAATGGAAAAAAATTTAGAAATAATAAAAAACCTATTAATAAACAAAAAATATAATGAATTAAAGAAAATTTTAAATGAACTTAATAGTGCTGATATTCCTGGAATATTAGAAGAATTTGATAAAGAAGATGTAATCAGAATTTTCAGATTATTATCAAAAGAGCAAGCAGGAGAAGCTTTTTCTTATATGGAATCAGACATGAGAGAAAAACTTCTTGAAGATTTAACAGATAGAGAATTGAAAAGTGTAATAGATGAATTATTTATGGATGACACGGTTGACTTAATAGAAGAAATGCCATCAAATGTTGTAAAAAGAATATTGAAACTAGTAAATAAAGAAGATAGAAATACAATAAATGAATTGTTAAAATACCCAGAAGACAGTGCTGGAAGTATAATGACAACAGAGTTTATAGATTTAAAAGAAACTATGACAGCAGAGCAAGCTCTTAAAAGAATTAGAAAAATTGGAACAGATTCTGAGACAATATATACTTGTTATGTATTAACAGAAAAGAGAATTCTAAAAGGAATAATAAATATTAAAGATATTTTAATTGCACCAAAAGAAAAGTTAATCAAAGAATTAATGGAAACAAATATAATATCAGCCAATACATTAGAAGACCAAGAAGAAGTGGCTAAGAAATTTGATAAATATGATTTTTATGCATTACCAGTAGTTGATAATGAAAATAGATTGGTTGGAATTATAACAGTAGATGATGCTATTAATGTATTACAAGATGAGGCACAAGAGGACTTTGAAAAAATGGCAGCAATAACTCCAACAGAAGATGGATATTTTGAAACATCAGTATGGAAGCATGCTAAAAATAGAATTGTGTGGTTATTGATATTGATGTTATCAGCAGCGATAACAGGAAATATATTAGCACAATATGAAGCGGCATTTGCAGTAGCACCATTATTAGTTGCATTTATACCAATGATAATGGGAACAGGCGGAAATTGCGGTTCGCAAAGTTCTACATTAATAATTCGTGGGCTTGCAACAGATGAAATAAAACTAAAAGATATTTTTAGAGTTATTTGGAAAGAAATAAGAGTTGCTTTTATAGTTGGAGGTGCACTTGCAATAGTTAATGCTATAAGAGTTATAGTTCAATATAGAGATATCCAACTTGCAATAGTTTTAGGAATTACTTTAATAGTAACCACAATTATTTCAAAAGTATTAGGCTGTGTTTTGCCAATGCTTGCAAAAAGATTAAAATTGGATCCAGCCATTATGGCCGCACCACTTATTACAACATTAGTAGATGTATGTTCAATATTAGTATATTTTCAAGTAGCTACATCTATTATGGGACTTTAAAGTAAGGGGTGATTAAAATGGAAGAAATAGTTGAATTAATAAAAAATAGAAAATTTTCAGAATTAAAAGCAAAATTAAGTGAAATGAAAAGTGCTGATATATCAAGCATATTAGACGAATCTACTAAAGAAGATGCTGTTATAATCTTTAGACTTTTATCAAAAGAAAAAGCAGGAATGACATTTTCTTATATGGAATCAGACATGAGAGAAAAGCTAATAAGTGATTTAACAGATAAAGAGTTAAAAGGCATATTAGATGAATTATTTATGGATGATACAGTAGATTTAATAGAAGAAATGCCATCAAATGTGGTAAAAAAGATTTTAAAAGCTGTAAATAAAGAAGATAGAAAAACAATAAATGAATTGTTAAAATATCCAGAAGATAGTGCTGGAAGCATAATGACAACAGAATTTGTGGATTTGAAAGAAAATATGACAATTGAGCAAGCTCTTGATAGAATTCGTAAATTAGCAGTTAACTCTGAAACAATATATACATGTTATGTTTTAAATCAAAACAGAATATTACAAGGAATTGTAAGTATAAAAGAAATATTACTAGCAAAAGAAAATTGTTTAATTTTTGATTTGATGGAAACAAATATAATCTCAGTAAATACCTTAGAAGACCAAGAAGAAGTAGCTAAGAAGTTTGATAAATATGATTTATATGCATTACCTGTAGTAGATAATGAAAATAGATTGGTTGGGATTGTAACAGTAGATGATGCTATTAATGTATTACATGATGAGGTAGAAGAAGACTTTGAAAAAATGGCAGCTATGCAACCAACAGAAGATGGTTATTTTGAAACATCAGTATGGAAACATGCTAAAAATAGAATTGTTTGGTTATTATTCTTAATGCTTTCATCAATTATAACTGGTGCAATTATAACAAATTATGAAAATGCATTTGCGGCAATTCCAATATTGGTAGCTTTTATTCCTATGATAATGGATACAGGTGGAAATTGTGGTTCACAGAGTTCTACATTGATAATTCGTGGACTTGCAACAGATGAGCTAGAACCTAAAGATGCATTAAAGATTTTATGGAAAGAAGTCAGAGTTGCTCTTGTAGTAGGAGTGATATTAACACTTGTAAATGGATTGAGAATTTTTGTGCAATATAAGAATTTACAATTAGCAGTTACAGTTGGATTAAGTATATGTGTAACAGTAATTTTATCTAAGTCAATTGGTTGTTTGTTACCATTAATAGCTAAAAAATTAAAGTTAGACCCAGCAATAATGGCTGCACCTTTAATTACTACTATTGTTGATGTGTTATCAATATTAGTATATTTCCAAATTGCAACAGTAATTATGAGGTTATAAAAAAATTTGATTTATTATAGACTTATAAAAATATATGTTGTATAATACAAACATCTTCCTAGTGAAGGGAGGTGAACATCTAATGACATCTTTTGATCTTATTTGGTTATTAATTCAAGAATTACTAAAAAGTAAGAATGAAAATAATCAAGAAAACAACAAGAAAGATTAGTATAAACTAATCAGAAGTGGTCTAGCCAGCCACTTCTTTTTTGCATAAAAAAAGATATGTGTAGCCAACACATATCGAACATCTTATAATCTTTTGATCTTTAACTTATAAGTTAATTATAGTATACATCATTTATTGAGAATTGTCAAATAATTTTTTGCATACTATAAATGGCTTTTACTGACGCTTTGCATCAGCACGGGTCAGGTCCTAATCTAGTAAACTATTTCAGACCCATATTAATATTATTCATATTAATACTTAAATTATACACTGCTTTTTTAATTTGTATATAGTTTTTTTAAAAATATTTAATATAATGTGAAAATTGTGTGAAACTTGGCACTCTACTATTGACATTGCTAATATATAGATATATAATTAGCACTTGAAAAGGAGAGTGTTTTTATTATGAGTAAAAAACAATTCAAAGCAGAATCTAAGAGACTATTAGATTTAATGATAAATTCAATTTATACAAACAAAGAGATATTTTTAAGAGAATTAATTTCAAATGCGAGTGATGCGATGGACAAATTATATTATCGTTCATTAACAGATAAAAATTTAAATGTAGATCGTTCAAAATTAGAAATTAAAATAGAATTAGACAAAGAAAAACGTGAAATAAGAATAACAGATAATGGATGTGGAATGACAGAACAAGAATTAGAAAATAATTTAGGAACAATAGCACAAAGTGGTTCATTAGCATTCAAAGAGGCAAATGAGAAGAAAGATGATATTTCTATAATAGGACAATTCGGTGTTGGATTCTATTCAGCATTTATGGTTAGTGATAAAGTAACAGTAGAAAGTAAATCAGTTGATGAAGAGCAAGCACATAAATGGGAATCAACAGGTGCTGAAGGTTATACAATAGAGCCAAGTGACAAGCAAGATATAGGAACAACAATAACATTACACATAAAAGAAGATAATGATGATGAAAAATATAGTAATTATCTAGAAGACTATAAAATACAAGAATTAATAAGAAAATATTCAGACTATATTAGATATCCTATAAAAATGGATGTAGAACGTAAAGAGAAAAAAGAAGGAACTGAAAATGAATTTGAGACAAAAGTAGAAACAGAGACAATGAACAGTATGGTTCCTATCTGGAAAAGAGAAAAAAGCAAAGTAACAAAAGAAGAATACAATAACTTCTACACAGAAAAATTTAGTGACTTTATGCCACCACTAAAAGTAATTCATTCATCAGTAGAAGGACAATTCACATATACAGCATTATTATATATACCATCACATTTACCATATGATTACTATTCACAAGCATATGAAAAAGGATTACAATTATATTCAAATGGTGTACTAATAATGAACAAATGCAGTGAATTATTACCTGACTATTTTGGATTTGTAAAAGGACTAGTAGATAGTCCAGACCTATCTTTAAATATTTCAAGAGAGATGTTACAACATGATAGACAATTAAGAGTTATAGCCAAAAATCTTGAAAATAAAATTAGAACAGAATTACAAAATATGCTTAAAAATGATAGAGAAGAATATGAAAAATTCTTTAATACATTTGGAATGCAATTGAAATATGGAACTTATGATAATTATGGAATGAATAAAGACAAATTAAAAGACTTGCTAATGTTCCATTCTTCAGCAGAGAAGAAACTTGTAACATTAGATGAATATGTTTCTAGAATGAAAGAAGGACAAGATACTATTTATTATGCTTCAGGAGAGTCTGTTGATAAAATAGATATGTTACCACAAGTAGAAGGTGTAAAAGATAAAGGATATGAAATTTTATATCTTGCTGAAAATGTTGATGAATTTATAATGCAAACACTACAAGAATATAATGGAAAGAAGTTTGCAAACGTTTGTGCAGATAACATAGATTTAGAGACAAAAGAAGAAAAAGAAGAACTTCAAAAAGTTAATGATGAAAATAAAGATATGTTTGAAGTTATGAAAGAAGCGGTTGGAGAAGAAGTTGATAAAGTTAGATATACTCACAAATTAAAGAATCACCCAGTTTGTATAACAAGTGAAGGTGCAATTTCTGTTAAAATGGAAAAAGTAATTAATGCTATGCCTAATAATGAAGAAAAGGTAAAAGCTCAAACTATATTAGAGATTAATGAAAATCATCCAATTGCAAAGAAGATTAAGGAATTATATGCTTCTAATAAAGAAGAACTTAAAGAATATACTAAAGTTTTATATGCACAAGCTAGATTGATAGAAGGATTGCCTATTGAAAATCCAACAGAGATTAGTAATTTGATTTGTAATTTAATTGCAAAATAGTTATATTAAACGAATACGTCATAGTGGCGTATTCGTTTTACAATAAATAGGGCTGATAATTAGTTGAAATTATCAGTCTTATATTATATAATATGAACATAAAAAATAGTAATTTATTGTTGATGTGGACAAAAAAAGGAGTAAATAGTGAAAATATATAATTTGAAAGATAAAATAGAATATTTAGATGAAGTTGCAAATTTGGAATATGAAGAATGGGCAAACAATAATGTATGTTAAAGAAAGATATAGGAATAATGGATATTCTCGAATATTAAATGATGCTATATTAAAAGAAGCAAAAAATAGAGGGTTTTCAATACTATATTTAAAAACGGATTTAAAAAATTATTATGAAAAATTTGGAGCGATTTTTATAAAAAAATTAAAATCAGGTGAAGATTTGTATAAGTTTGAACTTTAGTAATAATTTGAATTTATTTTTACTATTGACAAAAACAAATGTTTTGCATAAAATTATAATTGATATTTAAAAGGTAATCAGATAGAAAATAAACTTTGAAGGGAGTTTTACTTAATGGATAATGAATTAAATGAACAAAATAATTTTATAATTTATACAACAGATGATGGACAAGTTGATATTGAAGTAAGATTAGAAGACGAAAATGTATGGCTTACTCAAAATTCAATGGCTGAATTATTTAATACAACTAGAAACAATATAACAATGCATATAAAAAATATCTTTCAAGAAGGAGAACTACAAGAAAATTCAGTTAGTAAGGAATCCTTACTAACTGCTAAAGATGGAAAAAAATATAAAACAAAATTTTATAATTTAGATTTAATTATATCAGTGGGATATAGAGTAAGATCAGTTCGAGGTACACAATTTAGAATATGGGCAAATAAACTGATAAAAGAATATCTAATAAAAGGATATAACCTTAATGTTAAAAGGTTCAAGAATAATGGCGGTGGAACATATTTTGAAGAAGTATTAGAAAAAATTAGAGATATTCGTTCATCTGAAAAAGTATTTTGGAGAAAAATACTAGATATTTATGCAACTAGTGTAGATTATGATGCGAAAAATGAACAAACAAGAGAATTTTTTAAAACGATTCAAAACAAAATGCATTATGCTGTTCATGGTAATACGGCAGCAGAAGTAATATTTAATAGAGTAGATAGTGAAAAGGAAAATGTTGGATTAACAAATTTTAAGGGAAATATGCCTACTAGAACAGAGACAGAGATTGCTAAAAACTATTTAAGCGAAAAAGAATTAGATTTATTAAATAGAATGGTGTCAGCATATTTAGATGTTGCAGAGATTAATGCTTTAAATATGCATGCAATGACGATGAAAGAATGGGTAAAAGAACTAGATGGATTTTTAACTATGACTCATAAAGATATATTAGAAGGAGCAGGAACAATATCTCATGAAAAAGCATTAGAAAAAGCTCATAAAGAATATGATAAATATATGAAAAATCATTTAACACAAGCTGAAAAAGATTATTTAGAAATAATGGGAGAAGACATTAAAAAATTGAAATAGTATAGGAGTTAACTATAATTTGAAGGATAAAAAGTGAAAGATAACTAGTAATTTGCCGATAATCATTTTTTGAACAAAAGTTGTAACTTTTTTAAAATAT
>ERZ827512.973-NODE-973-length-31916-cov-4.160698_pt1 | contig 31916 bp, 28 predicted proteins | sample MGYA00519916_ERZ827512 | MGnify/ENA primary metagenome ERZ827512 (study PRJEB31778, sample SAMEA3449335) | human gut metagenome | biome: human gut; feature: human-associated habitat; material: faeces | place: United Kingdom | collected 2010/2012 ... | reverse complement strand
CGGTGCCGCGGCCGGTGATGGAGAAGACGTCCTCAACAGGCATAAGGAAGGGCAGGTCGGACTTTCTGTCCGGCGTGGGGATATACTCGTCGACGGCCTTCATCAGTTCGAGGATCGGCGCGTAGACGGGATCGTTGATGTCCTTGCTGTCGGAAAGGAGCGCCTCGCGGGCGGAGCCCTTGATGATCGGAATGTCGTCGCCCGGGAAGTCATACTCGGAGAGCAGCTCTCTGACTTCCATCTCGACGATCTCGAGCAGCTCGGGGTCGTCAACGAGGTCGGTCTTGTTCATGAACACGACCATCGCGGGAACGCCGACCTGACGGGCGAGCAGGATGTGCTCGCGGGTCTGCTGCATCGGGCCGTCGGTCGCGGCCACGACGAGGATGGCACCGTCCATCTGCGCGGCGCCGGTGATCATGTTTTTAACATAGTCGGCGTGGCCCGGGCAGTCGACATGCGCGTAGTGACGGGCGTCCGTCTGATACTCGACGTGTCTGGTGTTGATGGTAATGCCTCTTTCCTTCTCTTCGGGCGCGTTGTCGATCTGGTCATATGCCAGAAATTCGACAGTGTTGTCCTCAAGCGCGAGGGTTTTGGTGATCGCCGCCGTCAGCGTGGTCTTGCCGTGGTCAACGTGGCCGATCGTACCGATATTTACATGGGGTTTCGATCTCTCGAACTTGGCCTTTGCCATTTTTCATTTCCTCCTTAAAAATAGATGCTTTTGCCTTTATACATCCTATTATAGTTAATTTTCCCAAAGTGTCAAGGGTTTTTTGAAGAAAAACCGTTAATCCTTCTTGGCGCGTGCGCTGGCAATCGTTTCGGCGATCGACTTGGGCACCTCGGCGTAGTGGTCGGGCTCCATCGTATACTGGCCGCGGCCCTGCGTCTTGGAGCGCATATCGGTCGCGTAGCCGAACATCATCGACAGCGGGACCATCGCGGTGATCTGCTGCGCGCCGCCGACGTTCTCCATCCCCTGGATGGCGCCGCGGCGGGAGTTGAGGTCGCCGATGACGTCGCCCATATACTCCTCGGGCGTGGTCACGACCACCTTCATGATCGGCTCCGTGAGCACGGGGTCGGCCTTGCGCATCGCTTCCTTAAAGGCCATAGAGCCGGCGATCTTGAACGCCATCTCGGACGAGTCGACCTCGTGGTACGAGCCGTCGTTGAGCGTGACCTTCACGTCCACGACGTTGTAGCCGGCGAGCACGCCGGACTGCATCGCGCCGCGGATGCCCTCGTCGACCGCGGGAATATATTCCTTCGGAATATTGCCGCCGACGACCTTATTGATGAACTCGTAGCCCTTGCCCTGCTCGTTCGGCTCGATGGTGATCTTGACGTGGCCGTACTGACCCTTACCGCCCGACTGGCGCGCATACTTGGTGTCCTGATCGGCGGCGCGGCGGATGGTCTCGCGGTACGAAACCTGCGGCTTGCCGACGTTGGCCTCCACCTTGAACTCGCGCAGCAGGCGGTCGACGATGATCTCCAGATGCAGCTCGCCCATACCGGCGATGATGGTCTGCCCCGTCTCCTCGTCGGTGTAGGTCTTAAAGGTCGGGTCCTCCTCGGCGAGCTTCGCGAGCGCCAGACCCATCTTGTCCTGTCCGGCCTTGGTTTTCGGCTCGATGGCGACGCGGATAACCGGCTCGGGGAACTCCATCGACTCGAGAATGATCGGCGCCTTCTCGTCGCAGAGGGTGTCGCCGGTCGTGGTATTCTTGATACCGACGATGTCGCCCGCCATAATCTCGTCGAGGTCCTCCCGATGGTTGGCGTGCATCAGCACGATGCGGCCGAAGCGTTCCTTGACGTCCTTACCCGGGTTGTAAGCCGTGCTGCCCGCGGTAATCTTGCCCGAGTACACGCGGAGGAAGCAGAGACGGCCGACGAACGGGTCGGTCATAATCTTCAAGGCCAGCGCGGAGAACGGCGCGTCGTCCGAAGTGGGACGCTCCTCCTCCTCGTCGGTCTTGGGGTTGATGCCCTTGATGTGCGCAACGTCCAGCGGCGACGGCATATAGTCCACGATCGCGTCCAGCAGGCGCTGCACGCCCTTGTTTTTATACGACGTGCCGCAGACCACGGGCACCATCGTGTTGGCGATGGTCGACTTGCGGATGGCTGTTTTGATCTCGTCGATCGTCAGTTCCTCGCCGCTGAAGAATTTCTCCATCAGCGCTTCGTCGGTCTCGGCAACGTGCTCGATGAGCTCGTTGTGGTACTGCTGCGCCTTCTCGGCCATATCGGCCGGAATCTCGGTCTCCTGGATATCGGTCCCGAGGTCGTTGGTGTAGATATACGCCTTCATCAGCACAAGGTCGATGATGCCCTTGAAATCCGCCTCCGCACCGATGGGAAGCTGGATGGGGACGGCGTTGCACTTGAGGCGGTCCTTCATCATGTCGACGACGCGGTAAAAGTTGGCGCCGTTGATGTCCATTTTATTGACATACGCCATGCGGGGGACCTTATACTTGTCCGCCTGCCGCCAAACCGTTTCGGACTGCGGTTCGACGCCGCCCTTCGCGCACAGCACCGTGACGGAACCGTCCAGAACGCGCAGGGAGCGCTCGACCTCGACGGTAAAGTCAACGTGGCCGGGGGTATCAATGATGTTGATGCGATGCTCCTTCCAGAAGCAGGTCGTCGCGGCCGACGTGATCGTGATGCCGCGCTCCTGCTCCTGCTCCATCCAGTCCATCGTTGCGGTGCCCTCGTGCGTTTCACCGATCTTATGCGTTTTACCCGTATAGAACAGGATTCTCTCCGTGGTTGTCGTTTTTCCCGCGTCGATATGCGCCATAATTCCGATGTTACGGTACTGCTCGAGCGGACATTTCCTCGGCATAGAACTTCTCCTTTAGTTTCGGTTTGATATTCCGCACCCCGCCGCCGGAATTACCAGCGGTAGTGTGCAAAGGCCTTGTTGGCTTCGGCCATCTTGTGCGTGTCTTCCTTCTTCTTGACCGCGCCGCCGAGGCCGTTGGTCGCGTCCACGATTTCGTTGGCGAGACGCTCGCTCATCAGGCGCTCCGAACGCGCTCTCGAATAGCTCGTCAGCCAGCGAAGTCCGAGGGTCTGGCGTCTTTCGGGCCGGACCTCCATCGGGACCTGATAGTTGGAGCCGCCGCGGCGGACCGCCTTGACCTCCAGACTGGGCATGATGTTTTCCAACGCTTTCTGGAACTGCTCCAGCGGGTCTGCGCCGGTCTTTTCCTTTACGATTTCAAACGCATCGTAAACGATTCGCTGCGCAACGCCCTTCTTGCCGTCCAGCATAATATTGTTGATCAGCTTGGTCACGAGGACCGAGTTGTAAAGCGGGTCCGGCAGAACTTCTCTTTTGAAGCCATGCTCTCTTCTTGGCACTGTAACTTCCCTCCTTCATAGAAATGAGTTCACAGGTACTCGAAAATCAAATTCCCGTCCAGTGCTGACCGCACAGCCTGCCGCGCCTCCCCGGGAAAAGCGTTGCGGACCCGGAAAACGCGGTTTTCGTCTATGATACTCAGCACGAACAAAAAACTTTCTTTCAATCCCCCGCAAGGCCGGATAAGGCCGGTCTTACTTGCGCTTCACGCCGTACTTGGAGCGCCCCTGCTTTCTCTTGTCCACGCCCTGCGCGTCAAGAGTGCCGCGGATGATGTGGTAGCGCACGCCCGGGAGATCCTTGACTCTGCCGCCTCTGATGAGAACGACCGAGTGCTCCTGCAGGTTATGGCCGATGCCCGGGATGTAGGACGTGACCTCGATCCCGTTGGTGAGCTTCACTCTGGCGATCTTTCTCTGCGCGGAGTTCGGCTTCTTCGGCGTTTTGATGGCGACCTTGGTGCAGACGCCGCGCTTCTGCGGGGACGAAAGGTCGGTCGAGACGTTCTTGATCGTGTTCGTACCCTTCTGCAGCGCGGGCGACTTGGACTTGTAAGTCACCTTCTCTCTGCCGTGCTTTACCAGCTGATTGAATGTAGGCATTTTGTTCCTCCTTCCGAAAATATTCGCAACGAATTGATTATACCCGAAAAAACCTTATTTGTCAATAGCTTTTGCCGTTTTTTTACCTTTCGGCGCCGACGGACCGCTAAGCGGGGCGTCCGATTCGGCGATAACGGCGGTCGGGACCTCCACGCCGGCCATCTCGGCCAGCTCGGCGGCGGTGTACGTCACGACCAGCTCGCAGCCGGGCGCGTCCCTGAGCGCCTCGAGCACGCGCATGGCGAAGGCGCGGTCGGCGTCGCCGGCGAGGTAGACCCGCCTGGCCTTCCCTTGGCGGATGAGCCGCAAAGACTGGTTGAGTCCCGCGACCCGCTCCGCCCCGGTACTGGGCGCGTCGCTATTCGGCCGCATCGTACACGCCCTCGAATTTTTCGCCCATATCGATTTCCACGTCTCTGTACCGCTTCATGCCGGTGCCTGCGGGGATCAGCTTGCCGATGATGACGTTCTCCTTCAGGCCGATGAGCGGGTCGCGCTTGCCCTTGACGGCCGCCTCGGTGAGCACCTTCGTCGTCTCCTGGAAGGAGGCGGCGGAGAGGAACGAGTCGGTCGACAGCGAAGCCTTCGTGATGCCCAGCAGCAGATGCGAGCCTTCGGCCTCGGCCAGCGGCGGCTGGCAGCCGGTCTCGGCGTTGTGCCGGCGAATCTTTTCGTTTTCGGCGTCGAATTCGGTGACGTCCACCGACGAGCCGACGAGCATCGGCGTGTCGCCGGAGTTTTCGATACGGACCTTGCGCGTCATCTGGCGGGCGATGACCTCGATATGCTTATCGCTGATCTCCACCGCCTGCAGCCGGTAAACGCGCTGGATTTCCTTGATGATATACTCGTACACCGCGTCCAGACCCGAGATGCGGAGGATGTCCGCGCTCGTCTCGGTGCCGTCGGTGAGCTTCTGGCATTTGGTGACCTTCTGGCCGTCCTCGACGATGATTTTCGAGGAATACGGCACGGTGGTGCTGCGCTCCTCGCCGGTCTCGTCGTCCACAACGGTCAAGCGCTTGAGCTTCTTGTCGTCCTCGACGCGGACGGTGCCGTCGAAGTCGGCCAACACGGCGACCTTCTTCGGCTTGCGCGCCTCGAAAATTTCCTCGACACGCGGAAGACCCTGCGTGATGTCGCCGCCGGCGACGCCGCCCGAGTGGAAGGTACGCATCGTAAGCTGCGTGCCCGGCTCGCCGATGGACTGCGCCGCGATGATGCCGACAGCCTCGCCGATGGAGACCGGCAGGCCGCTGGCCAGATCCGCGCCGTAGCAGTGAACGCAGGCGCCGTGCTTGGCGCGGCAGTTGATGACCGAGCGGATGTGTACGCGGTCGATGCCCGCGGCAATGATGCGCTCAATCTGCGGCTCGTCGATCATCGTGTCGTCCGGCACGATGACCTCGCCGGTCGCGGGATCGCAGACGTCACCGATGACGTAGCGGCCGAGCAGGCGGTCCTCGAACGGCTCGATGACCTCCTCCTTGCCGCCGGAGAGCTTATCGACGATCTTATAGACCCACAGGCCGCGGTCGTCGCCGCAGTTTTCCTCGCGGATGATGACGTCCTGCGAGACGTCGACGAGACGGCGGGTCAGATAGCCCGAGTCGGCGGTACGCAGCGCGGTGTCGGCCAGACCCTTGCGGGCGCCGCGCGCGGCGGTGAAGTATTCGAGAATTTTCATTCCCTCGCGGAAGTTGGCCTTGATCGGCATTTCGATTGTTTTACCGGTCGCCGAGGCCATCAGGCCGCGCATACCGGCAAGCTGGCGGATCTGCTTGATCGAGCCGCGCGCGCCGGAGACGGCCATCATATTGATGGGGTTGTATTTATCCAGATTCTTCTGCAGGGCGGTGGCGACGTCCTTGGTGCAGGCGTCCCAGATGGCGACGACGCGCTGCGAGCGCTCCTCGTCCGACAGCATGCCCTTCTTGAAGAAGTCGGTGATGACGTCGACCTTCTTCTCAGCCTCCGCCAGCAGCGATTTCTTCTCGGGCGGGATGGTCATATCGTACACCGAGATGGTGATGGCGCCCTTGGTGGAGTATTTGAAGCCCTGCTCCTTGAGCTTATCCAGCACCTCGCAGGTGACCGCGTTGCCGTGGTACTTGATGCAGCGGTCGACGATGAGCGACAGTTCGTCCTTGGTGGTGACGAACTCGATTTCGTTGACGAAGAAGTTTTCCTTCTTCGAGCGGTCGACGAAGCCCAGGTCCTGCGGGATGGGCAGGTTGAAGATCAGACGGCCGAGCGTGGTCTCGATGATGCCCGTGCGTTCGATCCCCTCCGCGTCCTTCTTGGACACGCGCACCCGGATGCGAGCGTGCAGCGAGATCTGCCCGTTTTCGTAGGCCATCACCGCCTCCTCGAAGTTGCGGAAGGCCCTGCCCTCGCCCGGCTCGCCGGGCTTCTCCAGCGTGAGGAAGTAGGAGCCGAGCACCATATCCTGCGACGGCACCGTCACCGCGCGGCCGTTGACCGGCTTGAGCAGGTTGTTGGCCGACAGCATCAGGAAGCGCGATTCGGCCTGCGCCTCGGCGGAAAGCGGGACGTGCACCGGCATCTGGTCGCCGTCGAAGTCGGCGTTGAACGCCGTGCAGACGAGCGGATGCAGCTTGATGGCCCTGCCCTCGACCAGCACCGGCTCGAACGCCTGAATCGAAAGCCTGTGCAGCGTCGGCGCGCGGTTGAGCAGCACGGGATGCTCCTTGATGACCGCGTCCAGCGCGTCCCAGACCTCGGCGTTGGCGCGCTCGACCTTTTTCTTGGCGTCTTTGATGTTGGTGGACTTGCCGGTGGCGACGAGCGTCTTCATCACGAAGGGCTTGAACAGCTCCAGCGCCATTTCCTTCGGCAGGCCGCACTGATAAATCTTCAGCTCGGGGCCGACGACGATAACCGAGCGGCCCGAGTAGTCCACGCGCTTGCCCAGAAGGTTCTGGCGGAAGCGCCCCTGCTTGCCGCGCAGCATTTCGGACAGCGACTTGAGCGGGCGGTTGTTCGGCCCGGTGACGGGACGGCCGCGGCGGCCGTTGTCGATAAGGGCGTCGACCGCCTCCTGAAGCATGCGCTTCTCGTTGCGGATGATGATGTCCGGCGCCTTAAGCTCCATCAAGCGCTTGAGGCGGTTGTTGCGGTTGATGACGCGGCGGTAAAGGTCGTTCAGGTCGCTGGTCGCGAACCGGCCGCCGTCGAGCTGCACCATCGGGCGCACGTCGGGCGGGATGACCGGCAGCGCTTCGAGGATCATCCACTCGGGACGGTTGCCCGAGAGCCGGAACGCCTCGACCACCTCCAGCCGCTTGATGAAGCGGACCTTGCGCTGCCCCTGCGCGGTCTGCAGCTCCTTTTTCAGATAGGCGCTCAGCTCCTCGAGGTCGATTTCCTCCAGCAGCGTCTTAATCGCCTCGGCGCCGATGCCGACGGTAAAGTCGTTTTCATATTTTTCATAATAGTCGCGGTACTGCTGCTCGGTAAGGAGCTGCTTCTTCGCCAGCGGCGTGTCGCCGGGATCGATGACGATATACTGCGCGAAATACAGCACCTTTTCCAGCAGCTTGGGCGAGATGTCCAGCAGCAGCCCCATCTTCGAGGGGATGGCGCGGAAGTACCAGATGTGCGAGACGGGCGCGGCCAGCTCGACATGGCCCATCCGCTCGCGGCGGACCTTGCTGGTCGTGATCTCGACGCCGCACTTCTCGCAGATCTTGCCCTTATAGCGCGCGCCGCGCTTGTATTTTCCGCAGTGGCACTCCCAGTCCTTGGTCGGACCGAAGATGCGCTCGCAGAACAGGCCGTCGCGCTCGGGCTTGAGCGTGCGGTAGTTGATCGTCTCCGGCTTTTTGACTTCGCCGTAGGACCACGACCGGATCATATCGGGCGATGCAAGACCGATCTGTATGGACTCAAATTCCATATTTTCCATTCGTGTTCTGTCCTCCCCTTCACTCTTCCTCGTCGGCCAGGAATTCGTCGTCGTCAAAGACCGACTCGTCTTCATCGTCGTCGTCCGCGTCGGACACGACGCCCTCCTCGTCGTCATACATCACGTCGTCGGTGTCGAGGACGTTCACGCCCAATTCGGACTCGGACATACGGTCGTCCTCGCGGTCATCGTCCTCCGTATAGTCGCGCAGGTTGATGGGCTGGTCGTCCTTATCGCGCACGACCACGTCCAGACCCAGCGACTGCAATTCCTTCACAAGCACCTTGAACGCCGCGGGCACGCCCGGCGTGGGGATGTTGCGCCCCTTGACGATGGCCTCGTAGGTGCGCACCCTGCCCTTGACGTCGTCCGACTTGACGGTCAGCAGTTCCTGCAGCGTATACGCCGCGCCGTAAGCCTCCAGGGCCCAGACCTCCATTTCGCCGAAGCGCTGGCCGCCGAACTGCGCCTTGCCGCCAAGCGGCTGCTGCGTAACCAGCGAATAGGGGCCGGTCGAGCGCGCATGGATTTTATCGTCCACGAGATGGTGCAGCTTGAGGAAGTACATATACCCGACGGTGACGGGGTTGTCGAACGGCATCCCCGTGCGGCCGTCGTAAAGAATCGTTTTGCCGTCGTCGCGCAGGCCGGCTTCCCGCAGGCACTCGGCGATTTCGGCCTCGTTCGCGCCGTCGAACACGGGGGTCATCACCTTCCAGCCGAGCTTTTTGGCGGCCATGCCGAGGTGGACCTCCAGCACCTGACCGATGTTCATACGGGAGGGAACGCCCAGCGGGTTGAGCACGATGTCCAGCGGCGTGCCGTCCGGCAGGAACGGCATGTCCTCGCTCGGGAGGATGCGGGAGATAACGCCCTTGTTTCCGTGGCGGCCGGCCATCTTGTCGCCGACCGAGATTTTGCGCTTCTGCGCGATGTAGACGCGCACGACCTTAATCACGCCCGGCTGGAGCACGTCGCAGTCGTCGCGCGTGAAGGTTTTGACGTCGACGACGATGCCGCTTTCGCCGTGCGGCAGCCGCAGCGAGGTGTCGCGCACCTCGCGCGCCTTTTCGCCGAAGATGGCGCGCAGCAGCCGCTCCTCGCTCGTCAGTTCGGTCTCGCCCTTCGGGGTGACCTTGCCGACGAGGATGTCGCCCGCGCGGACCTCCGCGCCGATGCTGATGACGCCGTCGCCGTCGAGGTCCTTGAGTACGTCCTCGCCGACATTGGGGATGTCGCGCGTGATTTCCTCCGGCCCGAGCTTGGTATCTCTCGATTCGCAGTAGTATTCTTCGATGTGGATAGAGGTGTAAATGTCCTCGCGGACGAGCCGCTCGTTGATGAGCACCGCGTCCTCGTAGTTGTAGCCCTCCCAGGTCATAAAGCCGATGAGCGCGTTCTTGCCGAGCGCGACCTCGCCGTTCGCGGTGGCGGGGCCGTCGGCGATCACGTCGCCCTTCTCGACCCGCTCGCCCTTGCGGACGATCGGCCGCTGGTTGACGCAGGTGCCCTGATTGGAACGCTTGAATTTGATGAGCCTGTACAGGTCGGTGCGGCCCTCGTCGGTGGTGACGGCAATCTCGTCGGCCGTGACCGACTTGACGATGCCCGAATTGCGGGCGATGACCACAACACCGCTGTCGTAGGCGGCCTTGTATTCCATACCCGTCGCCACGAAAGGCGCCTCGCTGACCATCAGCGGCACGGCCTGCTTCTGCATGTTCGAGCCCATCAGCGCGCGGGTGTTGTCGTCGTTCTCCAGGAAGGGGATCATCGCCGTCGCGACCGAGACGACCATCTTGGCCGAAACGTCCATCAGGTCGATCTTGTTGGCCTCGTACTCGCCGATCTCCTCGCGGTGGCGGGCGACGATCTTGCGGTTGACGAACCGTCCCTTCTCGTCCAGCGGTTCGTTGGCGGTGGCGACGACGTACTCGTCCTCCTCGTCCGCCGTGATGTAGCGCACCTCCTTGGTCACCACGCCGCCGCGGACAACGCGGTAGGGCGCGGCGATGAAGCCGAACGGGTTGACCTTGGCGAAGGTGGCCAGATAGGAAATCAGACCGATGTTCGGACCTTCCGGCGTCTCGATGGGGCACATACGGCCGTAATGCGTGTAATGCACGTCGCGCACCTCGAACGAGGCGCGGTCGCGCGACAGACCGCCGGGGCCAAGCGCGGACAGACGGCGCTTGTGCGTCAGCTCCGAAAGCGGGTTGGTCTGGTCCATAAACTGCGACAGCGGCGACGAGCCGAAGAAGTCGCGGATGGCCGAAACGATGGGCCGGATGTTGATGAGCGACTGCGGCGTGACCGTCTCGATGTCCTGCGTGGTCATTTTTTCCTTGACGATTTTGTCCATGCGCGAAAAGCCGATACGAAGCTGGTTGAGCAGCAGCTCGCCGACCGAGCGCAGGCGGCGGTTGCCGAGGTGGTCGATGTCGTCGGTCTTGCCGATGCCGTGCGAGAGCGCAAGCAGATAGTTGACCGAGGCGAAGATGTCGTCCACCGTGATGTGCTTGGGAATCAACTCGTCGCGGCGCGCAGCCAGCGCGCGGCGCAGCGCGTCCTTGTCCTCCGTGCCGGAGGCGGCAATCACCTCGAGCAGCACGTCAAGCTGGACGCGTTCGCCCAGCCCCAGTTCCTCGTTGGTGTAGGGCAGCAGCTTGGAGGCGTCGACCATTTTGTTGGTGAACACGCGCACCTCCTGCTTGGTTCCGTCCTCCTCGTTGACGGCATAGATGTAAACCGACCAGACGCCGGCGTTTTCGAGCGTCTCCGCGTCCTCGCGCGACAAAAGCTGCCCCTCGGGGAACAGCACCTCGCCCGTCACGGGCGAGACGGCCGCGCGCGCGAGCGTATAGCCGGAAATGCGGCGGCTGAGCGAGAGCTTCTTGTTGAATTTATAGCGTCCGACGGGCGAGATGTCGTATCTCTTGGGGTCAAAGAACAAATTGTTGATGAGCGTGACGGCGCTGTCGACGATCGGCGGCTCGCCGGGACGCAGCTTCTTATAGATTTCCTTGAGCGCTTCCTCGTCGGGGTTGGTGCCGTTCTTCTCGGCCTCCTGCTGCATCAGGTCCTTCTCGAGCGTGGCCGTCAGCATCGGCTCCTCGCCGAACAGGTCGGTAATCTTCTCGTTGGTCGCCAGCCCGAACGCGCGCAGCAGCACCGTGATGGGCAGCTTGCGGTTCTTGTCGATGCGGACGTAGAACACGTCGGACGAGTCGGTCTCGTACTCCAGCCACGCGCCGCGGTAGGGGATGACGGTGGCGGAGAACAGGCTCTTGCCGCTCTTGTCCTCGGCCGCTTCATAATAAATGCCGGGCGAGCGCACGATCTGCGAGACGATGACGCGCTCGGCGCCGTTGATGATGAAGGTGCCGCTGTCGGTCATCATGGGGAAATCGCCCATGTAGATTTCCTGCTCCTTCAGTTCGCCCGTGACCTTGTTGTTCAGCCGCACAAGCACCTTGAAGGGCGCGGCATAGTTGACGTCCCGCTCCTTGCATTCCTCCACGCCGTACTTGGGCGGGTCGCTCAGGGAGTAATCGATAAAGTCGATGACAAGGTTGCCGCTGTAATCGGTCATCGGCGAGATGTCCTCCAGCACGGTCTTGATGTCCTTCGTTATGAAATCCTCGAAGGATTTCTTCTGCACTTCAATCAGGTTGGGCATTTCCAGCACTTCGTCGTTTTTCGCAAACGACATTCTGGTCGTTTTTCCCAGCAGCCGGGGTTTGACCATATCAACCAATCAGATCACTCCTATTTATATTTTTGCAAATATTCCGTGAAACTGTACACATCCGCGAAATATTTCATTCATTTACGGTTTTTTTAGGGCAACATTGTGCAGTTTATTATTTTAGCATCTCCGCGCGCCGCTGTCAAGAGGAACGCAGAAATATATGTTAATATTTTGTAAATTCGCGTTTTTTTGCTTTCCGCAAAAGCAACCGCCGCCGTCCGATTCCTGCCGGAACCGGCGGCGCGCAAGGCGCAGCTTCACGCCCCTCGACAATCCGCACGCTCCATCCGCACTTCCTTATTCCAACTCCATAATCAGCGGCGCGAAGATGCGCATTTCGCGCCCCTATGAAACGCACATGCTTTTAATCCGCAAATACTATAAACTTTCCACCTATTTCAGAGTAAGCGGCGCGAAGATGTGCATTTCGCGCCCCCTATGAAACGCACATGCTTTTATCTGCAAATTCTATAAATTTTCTACCTATTTTAAGGTCAGCGGCGCGAATATGCTGCTTACCGCTCCGGCGAGATCGGCGGGCTTCAGGAAGAACTGCACCCCGCGCGCACCCGCGGAGACGGCGATGCGCGGCAGCGGCTCGGCCGAATCGTCGATAAACGTCGGGAAACGCTTCTTCATCCCCACGGGACTGCACCCGCCGCGGACATAGCCGGTCGTCGGCAGCAGCTCCTTCAGTGGCAGCAGCACGGCGCTCTTGTTCCCGCTCACGCGCGCGAGCGCCTTCAAATCCAGCTCAGCGGCGACAGGGATGCAGGCGACGACGATTCCCGTGCGGTCGCCGCGCGCGACGAGCGTCTTGAACACGCACGCCGGGTCCAGCCCGAGCGCATCGGCGGCGTGGACGCCCGACAGGTCGTCCTCGTCCACCGCATAGGTCAGCAGCGTATAGGCGACCCCCAGCTCGTCGAGGATCCGCGAGGCGTTGGTTTTGATTTTCTTTGCATGCATACTGCGGCACTCCCTTTCGTCGGCAAAAGGACTGCCGTTGAGCAGCCCTTTTGCAATGTCGGGCGGGGCGGCCCCTCCCTGTCTTACGTTTGTGCATCGGTTCGGTGCAGGGACGCGTCCCTGCACCCTGAACAGCCGGCGGCCTTCGGGACGCCGGTTGCAACAGTTACAACGGCTACAACGGTTACAGCAGTTCCCTGCGCAGCTCCTCGCCGCTCTTGGGCGAAAGCAGCGCGGGCGCGACGTCCAGCACCGTATGCGCGCCGGCCGCGCCCGACTTTGCCAGCCGGTAAGCCGCCCGCGCGTAAGCGACGAGCACGCTGCCGGTGAACTCGGGATTGCTGCCGAGATTAAGCGAATATTCGATCACATGCCCGTTCTCGCGCTGCGCGCCGGTGCGCCCGCTGCGGATGACAAACCCGCCGTGCGGCAGGCCCGAATGGTCGCGCGCCATCTCCTCGGCCGTGATAAAGACGACGGTCGTGTCGTATTCGGCGTAATATTTGGGCATTTCCTTGATTTCGCGCTCGATGCGCGCTTTGTCCGCGCCCGGCTCGGCGACGACGTAGCAGAGCCGCGTGTGCTTCTGCCGCGTATTCAGCGCCGGCGTCTCGCCGCGCCGCACCGCTTCGACGGCCGACTCGACCGGGACGGTGTACTGCCGGGCGTCCAGCACGCCGGGTACGCGCCGCGCCGCGTCGGAATGCCCCTGGCTGACGCCGCGGCCCCAGAAGGTGTAGTCGGCGCCGTCGGGCAGCACGCTCTGCGCGTACACGCGGTTGAGCGAGAACAGGCCCGGGTCCCAACCGACCGAAATCAGCGCGGCGTTGCCGCCGGCCTTCGCCGCCTTGTCCACCGCCTCGAAGTACGCGGGAATATCCGCGTGCGTATCGAAGCTGTCCACCGTGTTGAACAGCGCCGCATAGCGCGGCCCCTGCTCGGGCAGGTCGGTCGCGCTGCCGCCGCAGAGCAGCAGCACGTCGATGTCGCCGCGCAGCCGCTCGGCCTCGCGCTCGGCGTACACCGGCGCGGGCAGCACGGGTGCGACCGCCGACGGGTCGCGGCGGGTGAAGATGCCCGCCACCGTCATATCGGGGTTCTGTGCGGCGGCCAGATGCGCGCCCTTCCCCAGATTGCCGTAGCCCATAATGCCTATACGAATCTTTTCCATATGTAAATCCCTCCAAGCGATGCGCGCGGCGTTATTTCGCCACGACGTTGAAAATGCGGCCGGGCACATAGATGCGCTTGACGACCGTCTTGCCCGCCAGCGCGCCTGTCAGCAGGCCCGCCGACTCGATGGCGGCCCAGACCTCGTCCTCCGACGCGGCGGCGGGCACGGTCACGGTGCCCTTGAATTTGCCGCAGACCTGCACGGCCAGTTCGACCGTGTCGGACACCAGCAGCGACGCATCGTAGGTCGGGTAGGGCTGCAGCGACGCAAAGCCCTCGCCGCCGAGCAGCTCCCACAGCTCCTCAGCCAGATGCGGCGCGAACGGACACAGCAGCAGCACGAAGGTTTTCAGCTCGTCCCTGGGGATGCCGCCGTTGTCGAACACCTCGTTGACAAAGGACATCATCGCCGCGATGGCGGTGTTGAACTTCATATTCTCGATGTCGTCGGACACCTTCTTGACCGTTTTGTGCAGCGCGCGCGTGAGCGCCTCGCTCGGCTTCTCGGGCAGCTCGGCCATCGCGTACACGCGCTCGAGGAAGCGGCGGCAGCCGCGCACCGAGGCGGTCGACCACGGCGCGCTCTTCTCAAAGTCGCCGATGAACATCTCGTACAGGCGCATCGTGTCGGCGCCGTAATCGCGGACGACGTCGTCGGGGTTGATGACGTTGCCGCGCGACTTGGACATCTTCTCGCCGTCCTCGCCGAGAATCATCCCGTGCGAGGTGCGCTTGAGATACGGCTCGGGGCAGGAAATCAGCCCCTCGTCGTACAGGAACTTCGACCAGAAGCGCGAGTAGAGCAGATGCAGCGTCGCGTGCTCCATCCCGCCGTTGTACCAGTCGACGGGCAGCCAGTAGTCCAGCTTCTCCCGCGCGGCGAAAGCCTTGTCGTTCTGCGGGTCGCAGTAGCGCAGGAAGTACCACGAGGAGCCTGCCCACTGCGGCATCGTGTCGGTCTCGCGCTTGGCGGGGCCGCCGCAGTGCGGGCAGGTGGTGTTGACCCAGTCGGTCATCGCGGCCAGCGGGCTTTCGCCGTTGTCGGTCGGCTCGTAGCTTTCGACCTCCGGCAGCGTCAGCGGCAGCTCGGACTCGTCCAGCGGCACCCAGCCGCATTTCTCGCACCACACCAGCGGAATCGGCTCGCCCCAGTAGCGCTGCCGCGAGAACACCCAGTCGCGCAGCTTGTAGTTGACCTTCTTCCGGCCGACGCCGCGCTCCTCCAGAAACGCGATCATCTTCTCCTTTGCCTCCGCGACGGACAGCCCGTTCAGGAACCCGCTGTTGACCAGCGTGCCCGTCTCGGTATCGGTGAACGCCGCCTGCATAACGTCGCCGCCGGCGATGACCTCGACGACGGGCAGGCCGAACATTTTGGCAAAATCATAGTCGCGCTCGTCGTGCGCGGGTACGGCCATAATCGCGCCCGTGCCGTAGGTGATCAGCACATAGTCGGAGACGAAGATCGGAATCTCCTTCCCCGTCACGGGGTTGACCGCCGCCACGCCGTCCAGCCGCACGCCGGTCTTGTCCTTGGCCATCTCGGTGCGCTCGAAGTCGCTCTTGCGCGCCGCCTGCTCGCGGTAGGCGGCGACCTCGTCGTAGTTGGTCAGCCTGCCGCGCCACTTCTCCACCAGCGGATGCTCGGGCGCGATGACCATATAGGTCGCGCCGAAGATGGTGTCCGCGCGGGTGGTGAACACGCGCAGCGCGTCGCCCGCGGTGGTGGCGAAATCGATCTCCGCGCCGTAGGAGCGGCCGATCCAGTTGCGCTCGGCCGTCTTGACGCGCTCGATGTAATCGACCGTGTCCAGATCGTCCACCAGACGGTCGGCGTAGGCGGTGATTTTCAGCATCCACTGGCTTTTGGCGCGGTGCACGACCTCGCCGCCGCAGCGCTCGCAGACGCCGCCGACGACCTCCTCGTTGGCAAGGACGACCTTGCAGGAGGTGCACCAGTTGACGTTCATTTCCTTTTTATACGCCAGCCCCGCCTTGAACAGACGCAGGAAAATCCACTGCGTCCAGCGGTAATACGAAGGGTCGGTGGTGTTGATCTCACGCTGCCAGTCGAAGGACAGCCCCAGCGCCTTAAGCTGCTCGCGGAAGCGGCGCACGTTGTTCTCGGTCACGACGGCCGGATGGATCCTGTTGGCGATGGCATAGTTCTCGGTCGGCAGGCCGAACGCGTCCCAGCCCATCGGGAACAGAACGTTGTAGCCCTGCATCCGCCGCTTGCGCGCGACGATATCCAGCGCCGTATAGGGCCGCGGATGCCCGCAGTGCAGCCCCGCGCCCGAGGGGTACGGGAACTCGACGAGCGCATAATACTTCTTTTTTGTAAAATCCTCCGACGCGCGGAAGGCGCCCGACGCCTCCCAGCGCTGCTGCCACTTCTTCTCCGTGGCCGTAAAATCGTACTTCATCGTAAACATCCTGTCCTTCCCGGCGCCTTGCTGCGCGCCGATGTATCTTTGTCTGCCTGCGTTTTTTGCAAAAGGCAATCTATACGTCCGCCGACGGCGCGGCCTGCGCGTCCTCCCAGAGCTTTTCGAGCTTGTAGAACTCGCGCGCGCTCTGCGTGAACACATGCACGATCACGCTGCCGTAGTCGATGAGCGTCCACGCATTGTCCGAAAAGCCCTCCACCCGCAGCGGCTTGACGCCGAGCGTTTCCTGCACATGGAACTCGGTCTCGTCCGCCAGCGTACGGATGTGGGTGGACGACGTGCCCGTCGCGACCACAAAATAATCGGCCAGCACCGTCTTGCTTGCGACGGCGAGCGTCTTCACCTCGCCGGCCTTCTTGGATTCCAGCGCCTCGACGACGGTTTTCGCCAGCGTCCGCGCGTTTTCCTGCTGCAGCTTTTCATTCTCGTTCATAGCGTTTTGACTTCCTCCTTCCGGGACGGTGTACTTCGGGCGTTTCAGCCCTGCCCGTCCGCCGATAACCGATATAAAATCGCGTTGCGCGATTCCAGCGTATCCTTCAAAATCAGGTTCCCGTCCTCCAAATTTTCGCGGATGACCGCGTCCAGCCCGAAGACGAGCGCCTTTTCCAGCGCATGCGGGTCGCCGCAGCGCCAGAGTCCCTCGTAATATTCGCGGCAGCGTACGCAGGCCAGCGAACGGCGGTTTTCCTCGATGAAATCGGCGAGGAAAAGCACCGCGTCCAGCGGCGCATACCGCTCGCACAGCGTGGAATGCCGCCGGATTGCGTCGCAGACCGCCGCCGGCAGCCCGAACGTCCGCTCCGCCAGTACGGCCGCCGTCCGGCCGTGGAGCACCTTGACGCACGCCTTCTCCTGCGCGTCCAGCCCGATGCCCTGCGAATCGCAGAACGCGAGCTGCTCCGCCGCCGTCCATTCCTTCGTGCAGTCGTGCAGCAGCGCGGCGGCCGAGACCTCCTCCTCCCGCAGCGCCGGAAAGTGCCGCGCGGCGATGGTCAGCGCCGCCTTCTCCACGCCGAGCGTGTGCGTCAGCCGCCTGTCCGACAGGCGCAGCGACGCGAGCAGCGTATTTCTGTCTGTCATCTGTAAAGCCCCTTTTCCCGTATATAGCGCGCCACGCCGTCGGCCAGCAGCGGATGCGGCCGCCCCTGCGCGAGTGCGGCCCGCACCTCGGTGGAACTGACCTCCACCGGCTCGTAGGGGACAAAGCGCACGTCCGCGCCGAACGCCCGCCGCAGCGACTCGGCCTTCGCCGCAGCCCGCGATTCCTCCCCGCCGCGCCGCAGCGCCACGCAGACGACGACCGCGCGCAGCAGCGACTCGGGCCTGCGCCAGCGTTCGAGCTGCATAAGCTGGTCGGTGCCGACGAGCATATACAGCGCCCCGCCCGGGTGCAGTTCCCGCAAATGCTCGACGGTTTTGTAGGTGTAGCTCACGCCGCCCGAGCGGATTTCGTAATCGCACACCGTCCAGCCCGGGAAGGCCAGCGCCGCCATCGCCAGCCTGTCCGCCGGCGGCGCGGGGACGCGCCCGTCCTTGAGCGGCGGCAGGGCGTTGGGGATGATATACAGCCTGTCCGGCCGGACGGCGGCGGCAAACGCGGCGGCTGCGGCCGCGTGCCCCTTATGCGGCGGGTCGAAGGTGCCGCCGTAGAAGCCGATGCGTTCCGCCGTCACAGCTCAATCTTCTTGTTCTTTTCGCTTTCGCGATAGACGACGACGCGCCGGCCGATGACCTGCACCGCCTCGCAGCCCAGACGCGCGGTCAGCTCGGCCATCGCCTCCTTCGGCGTCAGCGGCGCGTATTCCTGCACGGTGATTTTGATCAGCTCGCGCGATTCGAGCGCGTCGGAAAGCGTTTTCAATACGTTTTCGGTGATCCCGTTCTTGCCGATCTGGTACAGCGCCTCCTCCCCGTTCGCCAGCGAACGGAGGGCGGCGCGCTGTTTTGTCGTAATCAATGTGTGAATCTCATCCTTTCCCGCGGTCTTCCCGTCCCGCGGCGCTTTCGTCCGTCCGAGGGCCTGTCCCGCCCACGAGCGCGCGCACCTGCTGCGGCGTCAGCTCGCGCCAGCGGCCGCTTTGCAGCCCACCGAGCGACACGCCGCCGACGGCGACGCGCCGAAGCGCCGTCACGCGCAGGCCGACCGCTTTCGCCATCCGGCGAATCTGGCGGTTCTTCCCCTCGGTGAGTACGATGCGCAGCCGGCTCTCCTGCGCGCACCGCTCGAGGATGCCCACCTCGCAGGGCGCAATCGGTTCGCCGTCCAGCTCGCGCATCGCGCGCAGCCGGTCGGCCGCCTCGTTCGAGACGCAGCCGGCGACCGTGACGACATACACCTTCCGGTGGCCGAAGGACGGGTGCGCGAGCCGGTTGGCGAACACGCCGTCGTTGGTCATCAACAGCAGCCCTTCGCTGTCCATATCCAGCCGCCCGATCGGATAGACGCGCGCCGGCAGGTCGGCGACCAGCTCGGCCACGCTTTTCCGCCCGCGCTCGTCGGACATCGTCGTCACATAGCCGCGCGGCTTGTTGAGCATAATATACCATTTCCGCCCCGCGCCCCGCACCCGCTTCCCGCGGTAGCGCACGACGTCGCGCGTCGGGCAGACGCGGTCGCCGAGCGACGCGGGCTGCCCGTTGACCGTGAATTCCCCGCAGCAGATGGACGCCTCGGCGGCACGGCGGGACATCAGCCCGCAATCGGATATGAATTTTTGCAGTTTTACGGTCTCTTCCGTCATCTTTTTATCCGAAAAGCCTTTCCCAAAAGCTCAGGCGGCGCACGTCCACGCCCGAATCCGCCGTCAGCGGCAGCACGGCGATGCGTTCGCCCTCGCAGTAGTATTCCGCGTAGCCGAGCACGTCGCCTTGCTCGACCGGCGCGTACACGAACCGCGGCAGCACCAGCCGGCGCGTCACCGTCTGCCCCTTGGGCAGCACGACCGACCCGTCCGCCGCGCTGACGGACACCGACTCCGCGACCCCGCCGACGACGGGCAGCGGCGTGCCCGAGACGCCCTCGAGCGCGACCGATTCGTAATGCGCGAACCCGTAATCCAGCAGCCGCGTATGGTCGGCCCAATCGCTGCGGTCGTTGAGCGTGACGGCGACAAGCGTCAGCCCGTCCCGCTCGGCGGCGGTGACGAGCGTGCGCCCCGTCGCAAGCGTGTAGCCGGTCTTGACGCCGATGCAGCCCTCGTAGCTGCGCAGGAGGCGGTTATGGTTGGACAGATAGCGCCTGCCGTCCGAAATCGTCTTTGTTTTGCAGGCCACTATCGCGGCGAAGGTCTCGTTCTCCAGCGCCGCGCAGGTCAGACGCGCCAAATCGTAGGCGGTGGTGTAGTGGTCGTCGGCGGACAGCCCGTGCGGGTTGGAGAAATGCGTGTCCTCCAGCCCCAATTCGGCCGCGCGCTCGTTCATCAGCCGGACGAAGTCCTCCACCGTCCCGCCGGCCGCGATGGCCAGCGCGGTCGCCGCGTCGTTGCCCGACTCGAGCATCAGCCCGTACAGCAGGTCGGAAACGGTGATCTGCTCGCCCTCGGCAAGATAAATCGACGAGCCCTCGATCCCGACGGCCTCCTTCGGCACGGTGACGACCGTTTCCGGGTCCAGCCGTTCGATGGCCAGCAGCGCGGTCATAATTTTCGTGGTCGAGGCCATCCCCATCCGCGTATGCGCGTTACCGGCGGACAGGACATAGCCGCTCTGCTCCATCACGATGTCGGCCGCCGCGGCGGTGGCCACGGCGCCTTCCTTATAATATACGCCCGCGCGGTCGACCGCCGCGGGCAGGACCGCCTCGTTTTCCGGCAGCGCGGGCGAAAACAGCGGCAGGAATCCGGCCGCCAGCAGCGCCGCGGCCAGCGCGCAGGACAAAAATACCCACTTCTTCATACGAAAACAGCCTCAGCCTCTCGTCTATGGATTCGGGACGGCGAACGGCGCGTCCCCGTGGGTATTGTATTCGCGTGCCGGCGGATTTAGTCCTCGCCGGACGCGGCGGGCGTCTCAACCGGCTCGACCGGCTCAATCGGCTCGTCCGAAGCGCGGTCCTTCGAGAACAGGTCCTTGATTTTCACGACCAAATCCGGCGCGCGGTCGACGATGCCGTTGATGGCGTCGATGGCCTTGTTCACCGGGTCCTGCGGACGCGGCGCGCAGGCTTCGGGGTGCTTGAGGTCCAGCAGGCGCACCTCGGTCCCGTCGATGACCAGAAACCCGAGCGGCACGACCGAAACGCCCGCGCCGTTTCCGCCGGCGAAGTGCGGGTCGTCCCCCTCCTTTTTGTTCTTGCCGTCGAAATCCACGCCGCCGGAGGCAAAGCCCACCGACACCTTGGAAAAGGGAATGATCGTGACCCCGTCCCCGACCGCCAGCGGCTCGCCGACGACGGTGTTGACGTCCGCCACGCTGCCGATGCGTGACAGCGCCGCGTCAATGATCTGCTTGAGTGGAAGCTCGTTGTTCATTTGCATCGTCCTCTTTCTTTCCGCTTTTTCGTATTTTCAAAAATCCGCGCAGCGCCGTGATTCCCAGCGCGGCCCCCTGCCAGACGCGCAGGCCGAACGCGGCGTCGATCATAAAATCAAACGACTCGGACAAAAAGTCCGGCGTCACCTCGCAGTACACGTCCCCGCGGCGCCTGGAATGGCGCAGCGCGAGTATGGCGCGGGTGAGCGCCGCCGCCTGCCCGCTGATGAGTCCGTACAGCGCGGCGGTTTGGGCGGGGTCCTCGCAGGCGACGTTGACCTTGAGTACAAACCGGCCGCAGTAAAGCCAGCGGCGCGTCCGGCGCAGCAGCTTCCCGACCGTGTCCAGCGCGACGGGCAGCGCCTCGCGCGCGGAGAAGGCTTTTCCCTTCTCCTTTTTCTTTTTCCTCTTTTTCTTATGCGCCGCGCCGGACGGCTCCTCCGCCTCGGGCGCGGCCGGCTCGGCAGGCTCCGGCGTCAGGTCCAGCCGCAGCGGGCCGAGCCGCAGTTCCACCCGCAGGTCGCCGATGTACGACACGCCGACCTGCACGCGCACAAGCAGCAGCGCCGCGAGCAGCAGCAGAATCCCCGCGGTGATATACAGCGCCGTCACGCCTCCGCCGCCTCCGCCCGTTCGGCAAGCGCGGTGAGCGTCTCGGTTCCCTCCTGCGGGTCCTCCAGCCCGACCTCGGGCAGCTCGGCGAGCGACTGCAAGCCGAAGCAGCGCAGGAAGCCGTCGGTCGTCACGAACAGCGTCGGTCGGCCGGGCGCGTCCAATTGGCCGCCCTCGGCGATCAGCCCCTTGTCCAGCAGCGAGGTGACGATGTACGACGAATCCACGCCGCGCACCGCCTCAACGAACGAGCGGGTCACCGGCTGGTTGTAGGCGACGATGGCCAGCACCTCCAGCGACGCCTTGGACAGCGGCGGCGTCTTGCGCAGCTCGAGCGCGCGTTTGACGTAGGCGGCCAGATAAGCCTTCGTGCAGAACTGGTAGCAGCCGTCCAGCTCGATGAGCGAGATGCCGCGCGAGGCGTCCTCGTACTGCGCGGTCAGACGGGCGACGCTTTCGCGCAGTTCAGCCCTGCCCACGCCGAGCGTTTCGCACAGGCGGTCGGCCGAAACGGGGCTGCCGCAGGCGAACACGACCGCCTCAACGGCGGCGTCCAATTCAATCGGATTCAAGCGCGTCGCGCTCCTTTCTGTCCCGGTTGAGAATCAAAAGCAATTCGTCCCTCTCGTTTTTTTCCACGTCCACGCGCCCGTAGCGCACCAGCTCGAGCACGGCGAGGAACACAGCCACGGCCTCGCCGCGGCTGCGGCAGCCGTCGAACATCGCCAGAAACGGCGTGCGCCCCCGGCGGCAGAGCCGCTTGAGCACCGCGACGGACTTCTCCTCCACGGTGTAGTAGCGCTCCTGCCCGATTTTGGCGAACAGCTCCACCTCGCCCTGCTCGGGCTTGTCCGCCAGCCGGGCGCGGATGCGCTCGAACGCCTCCGCCAGCAGCGAGACGGCGTGCGGACGCTCGTAGGCGGCCTCGATCTCGTCGGGCGCCTTGGTGAAGCGGTCGTAGTACAGCTCGCCCCGCTCGCGCAGCAGCTCGGCCGCCGCGCGGGCGCGCCGGTATTCCAGCAGCGCGTCGACAAGGTTCCGGCGCGGGTCCTCTTCCTCCTCGCGGGGCAGCAGCATGCGCGATTTAATCAGCATCAGCTCGGCCGCGTAGTAGATGAACTCGCTCGTGACCTCCATATTCAGGCTGCGCATCGCTTCGATGTGCGCCATATACTGCTCGGCGATTTCGGCGATGGGGATATCGAAGATGTTCAGCTTGTTCTTTGCAATCAGCGCCAGCAGCAGGTCCAGCGGACCCTCGTACCGCTCAATTTTAAGGTTCAGCTCCTCCATCGCGCTAAAACAGCAGCAGCATCAGCGCCTGGTACAGGTTCAGAATCCCGCTGCGCAGGAATTCCAGCGGCCAGAACAGGATATCGGACAGCGTGGGGCTGAGCCACGAAACAAGCACGATGCCGAGGAAGACGAACCGGGTGTAATACTCAATGCGCAGATAGCGCGCCGCCGTCTGCGGCGGCAGCAGCGAGCCGAGAATCTTCGAGCCGTCCAGCGGCGGCAGCGGAATCAGATTGAACACCGCCAGACCGACGTTCACCGACGCAAACAGCGCGAGAAATTCCATAAAGGCGGCCAGCAGCGTCGGCGCCTCGCCCATAAACAGCAAGCGCATCAGCCCCGCCTGTTCGTACATCACCGCCGGCGAGGGCAGCCACCGAATCCCCGCCGCAACCGTCTCGGCGCGGACCTCCGCCGAGGAGGCGTAGACCAGCAGGATGACGAAGTACAGCACGCAGGCGATGAGCGCCAGCAGCAGGTTCGACAGCGGGCCGGCCAGCGAAACGAGCGCGATGTCGCGCCGCGGCTTGCGCAGGTTGCGGTAGTTGACCGGCACGGGCTTGGCGTAGCCGAAGCCGGTCAGCATCATCATAATCGCGCCGAACGGGTCGAGATGCCTGAGCGGGTTGAGCGTGAGCCGTCCGTACGCCTTGGCCGTATTGTCGCCGCAGAGATACGCCGCATAGCCGTGGCTGACCTCATGCACGACAAGCGCGATGAGTACGGCGGGGATCATCAGCAGGAAATAGGCCGGATTTTCAAACAGTGACCATAACATACAGGCAAAGCTCCCTTACTTGAGCGCCACCATGCTCTTTTCCCAGCAGTCCGGCGGCGTCAGACCCGCGAGCGTAACGACGGTCGCGGCCACGTTGGCCAGCCCGTACGCGCCGTCGATGCAGGTGTACGCGTCGGTGTAGAAATTGTCGTAGAGGATGCAGGGGACCGGGTTGAGCGTGTGGCTGGTCTTGGCCTTGGGCGTGCCGTCGGCGTTGCGCGCCGGCTCGCCGGTCTTTTTGGAGATTTCATACATCTCGTCGGCGTTGCCGTGGTCGGCGGTAACAATCGCAATCCCGCGAAGCTCGTCCACCACCCGGAGGATGCGCGCCAGGCAGAGGTCCAGCGCCTCCATCGCCACGACCGTCGCCTCGAACGAGCCGGTGTGGCCGACCATATCGCCGTTGGGGAAGTTGACGCGCAGGAAATCGAAGCGGCCGGAACGGAGCTTCTCGATGAGCACGTCGGTGATTTCGGCGCACTTCATCCACGGGCGCTGCTCGAAGGGCACCACGTCCGACGGAATCTCGATGTACTCCTCCAGCTCCTCGGAGAACTTGCCGCTGCGGTTCCCGTTCCAGAAATAGGTCACATGCCCGTATTTCTGCGTCTCGGACAGCGCAAGCTGCGTCTTGCCGTGCGCGACAAGGAACTCGCCCATCGTGCCCTTGATCTCGGGCGGGGACACGAGGTAGCGGGAGGGAATGTGCGCGTCGCCGTCGTACTCGAGCATGCCCGCGTAGTTGACCTTCGGATACCGCACGCGGTCGAACTTGTCGAAATCCGGCTCGTCGAACGCGCGCGAAATCTCGATGGCGCGGTCACCGCGGAAGTTGAAGAAAATCACGCCGTCGCCGTCCTCAATCCGGCCGACCGGCTCGCCGTTTTCGGCGATGACGAAGGCGGGCAGGTCCTGATCGATGCAGCCGGTCTCGGCGCGGTAGGTCTCGACGGCGTCCTTCGCGCAGGCGAACTGCCGTCCCTGCCCGAGCACATGCGTCTCCCAGCCGCGGCGGACCATATCCCAGTTGGCCTCGTAGCGGTCCATCGTAATGGTCATCCGCCCGCCGCCGGAGGCAATGCGCGCGTCGAAGCCGCCGTCGTTGAGCGAGGCGAGGAACGCCTCAAACGGCTCGACGTATTCCAGCGCGCTCGTCTCGCCGACGTCGCGCCCGTCCAGCAGGATGTGAACGCGAACGGTCTTGACGCCGTCGGCCTTGGCGCGGACGAGCATCGCCTTGAGGTGGTCGATGTGCGAATGAACGTTGCCGTCCGAAAACAGGCCGATGAAGTGCAGCGTGCCCGCGCCGCCGGCGCAGCCGCCCGCGACGGTCTTCCACGCTTCGGACGCGAACATTTTGCCGCTCTCGATGGCGGCCGTGACCAGCTTGGCGCCCTGCGCGAAGATTTGGCCGGCGCCGAGCGCGTTATGCCCGACCTCGCTGTTGCCCATGTCGTCGTCCGACGGCAGGCCGACCGCGGTGCCGTGCGCCTTGAGCGTGAAGGTCTTGTAGTCGGCCATCAGCCTGTCCAGCGTCGGCGTGCGCGCAATCCGCACGGCGTTGCCCGCCTCCCGCTTGCACAGCCCCACGCCGTCCATTACAATCGTTACAATCGGGCGCTTTTCGCCCTTGAAAATTCCGTTTTGCATGCTTTATGATACCCTTTCTGACAGAAATATATGGTTTTTCGTATCATTATACCGCAAACGCGCCGACATTACAAGAGATTTTTATTATTTTTTTGTGTCGGCACGCCCCGTTTTCCGCCGGAAAGCCGGCGCGTCCCGAACGACGCGCGCCCGGCCGCCCCGGGAAGCGTCCGCTTCCCGGGGCGGCCGGGCGCGAAAGCAGACGCGCAGGCTTTGCACCCCGCAGCCGCAAGCGCATTCCGTACGGCATACAGCATCCGCTTTCATCGAAACCCTTCGGCCGCAAAATCAAAAAGGCCCGCGACGCGGGCCTTCCGCGCTGCCGAAAGAAGGAGCGCGCCGTGTCAAGCCATACAAAGCCATACCCCGCAATCGGCGCGCAAGCCCTTCCGGCAGGCCGCGTCCAATCGCCTTTTCAAAACCGTTTCGGTATCGTTTATATCCCCCCGTTTGCGTCTTGTTCTGCGCAATAACAAGGAAGATATGCCTCATTTCGCGTTTTTCTGACGCTCATCGAAACCACCGCTGCGCATAAGCAAATAGCACAGGATTTCAGCAGTCCGACGCATACCGCATGCCGGTCGGCTTCGGCTTTTCCCGTCGCACGGCTTGAGGCCGAAGCTCTATCCCCGGCGCTCCCGTACGGGAGCGCCGGGGAAACGCCGCCCACCCGACCTTGCGCTCCCGCGCAAGGTCGGGTGGGCGGCGGGCGCGCTATCGAAGCGCGTCGGACGTCAGGAACACACCGTCGCAATACACCACGCCGTTGCGGACGGCGCAGCGAAGAACCTTTTCGTTCCGCAGCAGAACCGTCCCGTCGTCATCGACGATAAAAATGCAGCCGCCGTACCAGACCGACTCCCGATGCGCGCCGTTCAAACGGACGGCGCCGCCCTGCATATCCAGCACCCAGCAGGGGCGCAGACCCAAAGCATCGGCGGGTACGCACAGTTCGACGGGCGCAAAGCGGCATTCGCCCCGCTTGTCAAGCGCCGTGTAGAAGCAGCGCCCGTCGTCCCGCTCGAACAGGATACGCAGCGTTTCCGTCCGCAGGTCGCAGGAAACGGCGTTGATGCACCCCTCCAGCCGCTTGAGCCGATTTCCGTCGGAATCCATAACATAAGCGCAGGCCTCCCCGGGCGCATACGCCAGCCCGACGGCATAGCCCGTTGCCGACTCGTAGCTGTAAACGAGCATCAGGCCGGTGCTGACCGCCGCGCCGTCGGGCGAGACCGCATACATGACGCGCTGATCGCCGTCCATCCCCGCCGCAAGCGCGACGCCGCCGCAAAACCGTCCCGCGCCGACGCCCTCGCGTTCGATTCGGCAGAGCGTGTTGCCGCTGACGTCGTAATAGTAAACGACCGATTCGCCGTTCACGTCGCAGCCGCCGGCGTCGTATCGGAACACGCCCTCCCGACAGTAGGTCAGGCGCGACAGCAGCGCGTCCGGCGCGTCGCCTGCCAGCGCCCACAGCAGGGGATGGTCCGCAGCCGGCGGCACGGCCCAGCGCCCGTCTATCCGCAGGACGCCCAGCTCGAACACGGGACCTGTCCCGCCGTCCGAGGCGCGCAGCGCCAAAATGTACCCGTCCTCGAGCAGCTCGTTCGCCATGATGTTCCGGCGCTGCGCTTCGGTAACGCCGGACTGAAACGTTTCATAATCAAAGCAGGTATCGCCGCTCAGAAACAGCAGGTCCAGCTTGTCCGTCCCGCCCTCGACGGCCACCTCCGAGCCGTCCGCCCGCCGCAGGCGGGCGGTGATGCCGTCGTAGCTTAAGAACACGCCGCCGTAAAGCCGCGTCGCGTTGCGCTCCCCGCACGGCAGGCTGTATGTGACCTCGCCGCGGGCGTTTACGCAGTACAGCCTGCCGCCGTCGGCCATAATGCTGTGTCCGTCGGGCGCGTCGGCATGAAACAGCGCCCGGTTCGGCTCGAAGCGCGGCGGCTCGTCCGTCCCGTCCGGCACAGACGCATCGCCTGCCGGAGGTTCGGATACAGGCAGAACATCCCGCACGCCCGCGTCGCCGCAGGCCGAAACCGCAAGGAGCAAAAGCAGCGCCGCAACGGCGCAGACCGCTTTCCGCATCGTCAGACATTCCCTCCTCCAAAAATAAAAAAGTGCGCGGCCGAAGCTGCGCACCGAAAAACGCATCTCCGATTGCTGTCACACAAACGTCGGCAAACCACAGGGAATGCAGAACTGGAGATTGCATTTTTACCGGATGGATAAAAATACAACCCCTGCAATTTGCCGGATTCTGTTTGTGTGACAAGGGTATCTTACCACATCCGCGCGGGATTGTCAAGGAAGCGGGCGCAATCGGCCCGCCGGCGCGCGGGATTTTTTTATTTTCTTCGCCCGCGGGCTTGACATGCGCGCGCCGCGGTGCTATATTGAGGAAAACAGCAAAACGAAACGGGGGCACACCGATTATGACCAACCGCAAAAACTGGCCCGTCGGGCTTTCCACCTCGCACTTCGGCTCGCTCGCGCACCGCGAGTCCGAGGTCTTTTCCGAATACCGCAAAGCGGGCATCCGCGTCGCCGAACTTTCGCAGACCTATGAAGCGCTCGTCGAGGCCGGCTTCTACGACCGGCCAAAGCGGATCTCCGACGCCGCCGCGGCCGAGGGCGTGACGCTGCGCTCGCTCCATCTGCCGTTCTCGAAGGCGCTGCACATCGACCATCTGGACGACGAGGCCGACCGCGCCGCCGTCGACACCTACCGCCGCTCGATGCACGCCGCCGCCGAAGCGGGCATCCGCGTGTTCGTCGTGCATCCCTCCTACGAGCCGATCGGCGGCGACCGTCCGCAGCGGATGGAGCGGTCGCGCAGCAACCTCGCGCTGCTCGTGCGGGAGGCCGAATCGCTCGGCGCGCGGCTGTGCGTGGAAAACATGGCGCGCACCTGCCTGCTCAACAGCAGCGCGGAGATGATCGACTGCCTGAAGGCCGTTCCGGGGCTGTATATGTGCTTCGACAGCAACCATCTGCTCGGCGAAGCGAACCCCGATTTCCTGCGCCTGCTGTACGAGGCGGGGCTTGCCGGCCGCATCGGCAACGTGCACATTTCCGACTACGACTTCATCGACGAGCGGCACGAGCTGCCCGGCAACGGCAAAAACGACTGGCCGGCCATCATCGCCGGACTGGAAAAGCTGGATTACGACGGCCCCTTCCTCTACGAGCCGCACGCCAATTCGCCCGGACGGGCGGTCATCACGCCCGCCATGGTCGCCGAAAGCCGCGACCGGCTGCTGGGCGAAGGCGTTTGACAAACGGCGCGGATTCTGCTATAATGAAGCGTTGCGGCAATGCCGCAGCCTGCCGCATACAGACGGCGCGGCGGATTTTTGTCCGCCCGACCTATGCGCCGGCATACCCGACCCAAACAGACCGCGCGGCGGCGCCCCCGGGGCGCATCGCCCCCAAAAACGAACGAAGGCGGAAACCTACATATGACAAGACGCGAATCGCGTGAGGCGGCGATGTGCCTGCTTTACGAATACAGCTTCAATACGCACAAGACACCGGGGGAAATCCTCGGCGGCGCGGCGGAGAACCGGGAGGAAAAGCTCTCCGGCTTTGCGCGCGAGCTGTTCACGGGCGCCTGCGGACGCCTGCCCGAGATCGACGGCATCCTCGCGGCCTCGGCCGAAAACTGGCGGCTGCACCGCATCGCGCGCGTGCCGCTGGCCGTGCTGCGGCTGGCGGTCTACGAGCTGCTGACGGCGGGCGCGGAAAACGAGAGAATCATCATCAACGAGGCGCTGGAGATCTGCCGCACCTACGCCGACGAGAAAGCGGTCGCCTTCGTCAACGGCGTGCTGGGCAAGGCGGCCGACGCCGTCGGGAGCACGCGGGCATGAACGCGCCCGAACGGCAGGCGCTCACCGTCACCGAGCTGAACACGCTGGCCAAGGAATATCTGGAAAACCTGCCGCTGTTCCGCTCTGTAAGCGTCAAGGGCGAGCTGTCCAACGTCACGCTGCACCGCACGGGGCACATTTATTTTTCAATCAAGGACGAGGGCGCGGCCGTCTCCGCCGTGATGTGGCGCAGCGACGCCGCCTCGCTCGGCTTCACGCCCGAAAACGGCCAGAAGGTCACCGCCGAGGGGAAGGTGACGCTCTGGGTGCAGCGCGGGCAGTTCACCTTCAACGTCCGCACAATGCAGAAGGACGGCGCGGGCGACCTGTTCGCCGCGTTCGAGGCGCTCAAGCGAAAGCTGGCCGCCGAGGGGCTGTTCGACGCGTCGCGCAAGAAGCCGCTGCCGAAGTACCCGCGCACGGTCGGCATCATCACCGCACCGACGGGAGCCGCCATCCGCGATATGATCAACGTCACCGGCCGCCGCTTCCCGCTGGCGAAAATCCTGCTCTACCCCACGCTCGTGCAGGGCGAAAGCGCGCCGCCGCAGATGATCGAGGCGCTTCAGGCGTTCAACCGCGAAAAAAAAGCCGACGTCATCATCCTCGGGCGCGGCGGCGGCTCGGCCGAGGACCTGTGGGCGTTCAACGACGAAGCCCTCGCCCGCGCCATCTGCGCGTCGGAAATCCCCGTCGTCTCGGCCGTCGGCCACGAGGTGGACTACACCATCGCCGACTTCGCCGCCGACCTGCGCGCGCCCACGCCGTCGGCCGCCGCCGAGCTGGTCGTGCCCGACCGGGGCGAGACCAAGCGCCGGCTGCAAAACGTCATCACCGCTATGCGGAAGCCGCTGGCCGACAGAATCGACGCCGAGCGCCGCGTGCTGCAGGCGCTGCGCGCCAACCGCGCGCTGACCGACCCGCTCGCCTCGTTCGACGAGCGGCGGCTGGCGCTGGGCGCGCTGGACGACAAGCTCTGCCTGTTCGCCGCTTCTGCGGTTTCCAAAGGGCGCGACCGGCTGGGCGCGCTCGCCGGCCGGCTCGAATCGCTCAGCCCGCTTTCGGTGCTCGCGCGCGGCTACGCGGCCGTGTTCACGGCGGACGGGCGGGTCGTCAACAGCGCCGCCCGCGTGCCCGACGAGCCGTTCGAGGTCCGCTTTGCCGACGGCGGCGTGCAGGTCGCACGCACCGACAGATGAACGGCCGCCGCTTTGAGGGCGAGACCTTCGAGGGACTCGTCCGCCGCGACTGCGTGCTGGAGGGCTGCGCCTTTTACGACTGCGTTTTCCTCCGCTGCACGCTCGAAAACGTCCGGCTCGTCGGCTGCACCTTTTCCGGCTGTACCTTCAACGGCTGCCGCGTCTCGGAGCTGCAAACGCTGCATTCCACGGTCAGTCTTGCCGTTCTGGAAAACTGCGCGCTCGTCGGCGTGGACTGGAGCAGGCTGCTGCCCGCAGGGATGTTCGCCGAGCCGATCGCGGCGATGCGCGCCTGCCGGCTGAAATACAACAGCTTTTTCAAAATGGCGTTCCGCGGCTTCGATTTCACCGGCTCGGATCTGATCGGCTGCAATTTCGGCGAATCCGAGATTTCCGGCTGCGACTTGCGGGGCTGCCGGCTGGACCGCACCGAGTTTTTCCACTGCGACCTGCGCCGGTCGGATTTCCGCGGCGCCGCAGGCTACCAGATCGACGTTACTGCCAACCAAATCAAGGACGCCGCCTTTTCGCTGCCCGAGGCGATCCGCCTCCTGCACGGGCTGGGCATTGCGCTTGAAGGATAAAATTCTAAACAAACGGAGCAACGCTATGACAGACAAAACCGAAAACAAGCCGACCTTTGAAGAAGCGATGAAGCAGCTCGAGGCCATCGTGCGCGACCTCCAGAGCGGCAGCGCGCCGCTGGAGAAGTCGCTGGCGCTGTTCAAGGAGGGCACCGCGCTCGTCGACTACTGCACCGGCCTGCTGGACAACGCCGAGCAGGAGGTCAAGAAGCTCGTCCCCGCCGCTGACGGCACGCTGCGCGAGGAGGCGCTGGACAAGGCATGAGCGCCCGCCTGACCGCCGCGCTGCGCGAGACCGCCGCGCGCACCGACGCGCTGCTGGACCGCTTCCTCGCCTACCCGCCCGACAGCCGCGCAGCGAGGCTGTACGAAGCCTGCCGCTATTCCTCGCTGGACGGCGGCAAGCGCATCCGTCCCTTCGTCGCCGCCGCGTTTGCCGACGCGCTCGGCGCGGCCCTGCCCGACGGGTTCGCCGCCGCGGTGGAGCTGATTCACTGCGCGTCCCTCATCCACGACGACCTGCCCGCGATGGACAACGACGATTTCCGCCGCGGCAAACCGTCCAACCATAGGAAATTCGGCGAGCCGACCGCCATCCTCGCCGGCGACGCACTGCTCATCAAGGCCTTCGGCCTGCTGGCCGAAGCGGATGCCGACGCCGAAAAGCGGGCCCGCGCCGCCGCGCGGCTGTCCTTCTACGCCGGCGCGGACGGAATGTGCGGCGGCCAGCAGATCGACCTCGACCACACCGGCAGGGCGGCGGACGGCGACATTCTTCGCGAGCAGGACGAAAAAAAGACCGGCGCGCTGCTGGCGGCCGCCGCCGAACTGGGCACGATCGCGGGCGGCGGCACGCCCGAGCAGGAGCGCGCGGCCGCGCGGTACGGCTTCGCGCTCGGGATGGCCTTCCAGATGGTCGACGACCTGCTCGACCTGCGGGGCAGCGCCGCGGCGGTGGGCAAAACCGTCGGCAAGGACGCGGCCGGCGGGAAAGCGACCTACCCGGCGCTGTACGGCATCGGAGAGACCGAGCGCCTCGCCGCCGCGTACAGCGCGCAGGCGAAGGAGGCGCTGGGCGCGTTCGGAGAGGGCGCCGTCCGCGCGCTGCTTTACGAGCTGACCGATTTCCTGCTCACGCGCGACCGCTGATGGCGGCGTCCCGCCCGGAAACGCACCCCGCGCTCGCCCGCG
>ERZ827512.968-NODE-968-length-32009-cov-4.882080_pt1 | contig 32009 bp, 24 predicted proteins | sample MGYA00519916_ERZ827512 | MGnify/ENA primary metagenome ERZ827512 (study PRJEB31778, sample SAMEA3449335) | human gut metagenome | biome: human gut; feature: human-associated habitat; material: faeces | place: United Kingdom | collected 2010/2012 ... | reverse complement strand
CATTTTGCTGATGAACTGTCTGGAATGGTTGCCAATTTATTTCGGAATTCTGAAGACCGGAGCATTGGCTGTACCACTGAACTTCCGTTATTCTGCGGATGAGATCAAATATTGCGTGGAACTTGCGGAGATTGATATTCTGGTGTTCGGACCGGAGTTCATCGGACGAGTAGAAGAGATTGCAGATGAGATCAGCAAAGGACGTTTGTTATATTTTGTAGGAGACGGATGTCCGGGATTTGCCGAGGATTATAATGCACATACGGCGAACTGTTCCAGTCAGTCTCCGAAGATTGATGTCAATGATGACGATGAGGCAGCAATTTATTTCTCATCAGGAACAACAGGATTCCCGAAGGCAATCTTACATAACCATGAATCCCTGATGCATGCAGCAAAAGCAGAGCAGAATCATCACGGACAGACAAAGGATGATGTATTCTTATGTATTCCGCCTTTATATCATACAGGTGCAAAGATGCATTGGTTCGGAAGCCTGATCACAGGCGGAAAAGCAGTTCTGTTAAAGGGTGTTAATGCAAAGACGATTCTTCAAACTGTATCCGATGAACAGTGTACCATTGTATGGCTGTTAGTACCATGGGCACAGGATCTGCTGCTGGCATTAGAATCAGGTGAAGTAAAATTATCAGATTATAAGCTGGATCAATGGAGACTGATGCATATCGGAGCACAGCCGGTTCCACAGAGCCTGATCAAACGTTGGAAAGAATATTTTCCACATCACCAGTATGATACAAACTATGGTCTGTCAGAGTCTATCGGACCGGGTGCGGTACATCTGGGTGTAGAGAATATCGATAAAGTTGGTGCGATCGGCGTGCCGGGATATGGTTGGCAGGTGCGTATCGTAGATGAAGATGGTAAAGATGTGAAGCAGGGAGATGTTGGAGAACTGCTATTAAAGGGACCTGGCGTTATGACCTGTTATTATAAGAATCCGGAAGCAACGGCTGAGACATTAAAGGATGGATGGCTGTATACCGGAGATATGGCAGAGCAGGATGCAGATGGCTTCATCTATCTGGTTGACCGTAAGAAGGATGTTATCATCAGCGGTGGTGAGAATATTTATCCGGTACAGATCGAGAATTTCCTGAGTAAATATCCAAAGGTCAAAGACGTAGCAGTTATAGGGCTTGCAGATCCACGACTTGGTGAGATCACGGCAGCAATCATCGAGACAAAGGACGGTGTGGAATGTACCGAAGATGAGATCAATGAATTCTGCAAGGAGCTTCCAAGATACAAGAGACCAAGAAGAATTATTTTTGAGGATGTACCGAGAAATGCAACCGGTAAGATCGAGAAGCCGCTCCTTCGTAAGAAGCATAAGAGCGATAACCTTGTTGCAGCCGAGAATAATGCATAAAGAGATCACAGATCGTGGTATTATACAGATAAAGAATGCAGAATCTGATATGTATTCTTTACAAATCCAGATGTGTGTGCTTAAATATATAGTCGGAATTACAAAATACAACAGGAAGGTAAGATGATCATGAAGACACCATTTGTAACAAAAGCACAGGTTGATGAGATGATTAAGAAATACCCAACACCATTTCATCTTTATGACGAAAAAGGTATCAGAGAAAATGCAAGAAAGTTATATCAGGCATTTTCATGGAATAAGGGATTTAAGGAGTTCTTTGCGGTAAAGGCAACCCCAAATCCTACTATTCTTCGTATTTTAAAGGAAGAAGGATGCGGTACAGACTGCTCATCACTGACAGAGCTTATGATGTCAGATAAACTGGGATTTACCGGAGACGAGATCATGTTTTCATCCAATGATACGCCGGCAGAGGAATTCATCCTTGCAAAGAAGCTTGGTGCAACGATCAATCTGGATGATTTCACACATATTGACTTCCTTGAAAAGACAGCAGGAATTCCCGAGAAGATCTGCTGCAGATATAATCCGGGTGGAACATTCTCTATTTCCACAACGATCATGGACAACCCTGGAGATGCCAAGTACGGTATGACCAAGGATCAGATCATAGAAGCGTATCGTATCCTGAAGGATAAAGGAGTAAAGAGATTTGGAATGCATGCATTCCTTGCAAGTAATACTGTGACAAATGACTACTATCCGGTTCTTGCAAGAACCTTATTTGAGGTAGCAGTTGAGATTAAGGAAAAGACAGGCGTAAAGCTTGACTTCATCAATCTGTCAGGCGGCGTAGGTGTTCCGTATACACCGGATAAAGAGCCGAATGATATCCTTGCGATCGGTGAAGGTGTAAGAAAGGTATATGAGGAGATTCTGGTTCCTGCTGGAATGGGTGACGTAGCCCTCTATACAGAGCTTGGACGATTCATGCTGGCTCCATATGGTCATCTGATCACAACAGCCATCCATGAGAAACACACCCACAAGGAATATATCGGTGTTGATGCATGTGCAGTCAACCTGATGCGCCCTGCTATGTATGGTGCATATCATCATATTACAGTCCTTGGTAAGGAGAATGAACCATGCGATCACAAATACGATGTGACAGGTTCTCTGTGTGAGAATAATGATAAATTTGCCATTGACCGTATGCTTCCAAAGATTGATATGGGAGATGTTCTGGCAATTCATGATACAGGAGCACATGGCTTTGCAATGGGATATAATTATAACGGCAAGCTGAAATCCGCAGAGGTTCTTCTCTGTGAGGATGGCAGCACGAAGCTGATCCGCCGGGCAGAGACACCGGATGATTATTTTGCTACATTAGACGGTTTCTGGGATGTAGATCTGAACGTAAAATAAGAGTGCTTAAGCCTGCTGAAAGTTGCAGTGACGGTCATAGAAAAAACATAAAAAAACAGCCATTTTGGAGAAATATGTGTTTCCAAAATGGCTGTTTTAGTTTATACTGAATTTTAGTCAGGCTTTTTCAGGTTCCGGGTAATCAATACCAAATGTGTCAACAGTTACGGAAGCCATTTTCTGTTCTTTTACAGGACGATCACCGTAAGTTGTTCGGGTTGTTGCAATCTTATTTACAACATCCATTCCTTCGATTACTTTGCCAAATGCAGCGTATGCACCGTCTAAATGAGGAGCGGCCTTGTGCATGATAAAAAACTGGGAACCTGCAGAATCCGGTCGCATGGAACGAGCCATGGAGAGAACACCTTCAGTGTGCTTCAGGTCGTTCTTGAAGCCATTCTGTGAGAATTCACCTTTAATGCTATAGTTTGGTCCGCCCATTCCGGTTCCTTCCGGGCATCCGCCCTGAATCATGAAACCATTGATGATACGGTGAAAGTTCAAACCATTGTAAAAGCCTTTTTTTACGAGTGAGATAAAGTTATTAACTGTATTAGGAGCAATGTCCGGGTACAGCTCAGCCTTTATAACATCACCATTTTCCATTGTAATTGTTACTATTGGATTTGCCAAAATAAATCGCATCCTTTCATTTATGATGAGGCTATCATATCATTACAGGCTTTACAAAGTCAATGTTGGATGCATTGTTTTGGGTTGGGGTATATTTTTTATTGGGGAATAAAAAGTTACAAACAGAAAAAGGAGAAACGCAGAGTGAAGAACGGAAAAGGTATTAAGGTAATTATTGTATTGGCCGTCGTTATTGCCCTTGTTGTGATAGGCGGATTAAAGATTAAAAATGTCTATGATGGATTTATGGATGAGTACAAGGGGACGGAGAGCGCATCGGGAACAGATGTAACGATCGAGATTCCGGAAGGAGCATCGTCAAAGAAGGTGGCAGCGATTCTACATGATGCCGGTTTGATCAAATATGAATACGCATTTGTGTTACGCGTGAAGGAATCGGAATACAGAGGTCGGATCCAGCCTGGGACATTTACTTTGAATACCGGAATGAGCACACTTGAAATGATAGAGGATCTTTGTTATGTAGAACCTGTCAAGGAAGTCGTTGATACATTGACAATACCGGAAGGTTACAGTATTGAACAGATAGCAGCAAAATGCGAGGAACATGGTATTTGCAGCGCAGATGAGTTCCTGAATGAAGTAAAGAATGGGAACCATCAGATCCCGTTCAGTACCGGAGATATGAATACAGATGGTGTGAAGTATGACCTTCAGGGATATCTGTTTCCGGCAACCTATGACATCTATGACGATACGACTGCAGCAAGTCTGATCGATACGATGCTGGAGAAGTTTCAGAGCGTTTATACTTCAGAATACAGCGCAAAGGCAGCAGAACTTGGATATACTGATTATCAGATCCTGATCATGGCATCTATCGTGGAACGGGAAGCCAAGATTGACAGTGAGAGACCGATCATTGCAGGAGTTATCTACAATCGTCTGAACATTGATATGATGCTTCAGATGTGTCCGACGGTTTTGTATCCTTTGACAGATGGAATGTATGATAAGACAGAAGTGACTTATGATGATCTGGAGATCGAATCTCCATATAATACTTATAGGAATACCGGACTTCCGGTAGGTCCGATCTGCAATCCGGGGCAGGCGTCACTAGAAGCGGTATTATACCCGGATGAGAATGATTATCTGTATTATCATACCAGTGATGCGGGAGATGGAAGCCATATTTTCTCGTCTACGTATGATGAACATATCAATACGCAGTAGTGTATTGGGCAGAATGCTGATTTCTTTTTAAAAAGACTTGCGATATATGGTGAAATTATATATAATTATAGCGTATGCATGAACAATGGGATAATTTGTTACCTTATATGCACAGCGAAACGTGTGATAGGAGGATTATTTGATGAGAAAAGTGAATTTCAAAGTAAGAAACATCGGCTCTGAGAAGTACTTGTCTTACGTTCTGGATGACGAGACAGACTTTGACGAAGAGCTGCTGGATTACCTTGATGAAAATAAAATTACAGAACTCATTGATATCATCTATGAAGAAGATGATGAGAATGACTATCTTACATACAATATAACAGACAGAACAACAGTTGGAGCACTCCTTTCAGGCACGGTACATGCAGAGATGATGCTGGGCATAATCCGGGGAGTTGCTTCTGGTATCATGAATATGCGTGATCTTGGAATCCCTGTTTCGTATGTAATTTTGAATAAGGATTTTACTTATGTGAATCCGGTGACATTTGATGTGAAGATGATCTGCGTTCCGGTTGAAACTGAAGTAACGGCAAATGCAGAGTTTAAAGCATTTGTTAAAGATCTGATCCTGAATTCTACATATGCAGATGATGAAGACTGCAACTATGTTGCAAAGCTTATCAACATGCTGAATGCGGAGAAGTTTACGATCCGTGGTTTTGTAAGTCAGATCACAGAGCTGATGGAGGCTGCCGGATTACAGGTAGAAGAAGAATTTATGGATGTTGGAGATTCCGGCGTGGAGGTTTCTCAGGGTGTGGATATTCCACAGGGTGATACCTCTCTGGATGATCTTCCGGAATTTAAGGATATATCATTTGACGATGATGACGATGATGGCCTTGAGATGTATGAGGAAGAACCGACAGAAGAGAATACGATCTTCAAAGATCTGGATTTGAATGCAGATGTTGACAGCGCACTGAATTCTGTAAATATGGATCTGTTCGATGAGAGTAATCTGGAAGAGCTTACACTGGATGAAGATGCAGAGTTAGAAGAAACGGCTCATGATGAGGCAGAACCGGAAACAGAAGAAGCAGCGGCAGAAGATATTAAGCCTGTGACAGAGATTCCGATAGAGACACCGGAGGAGGCAGAAGAGTCAGAAGGTATGACAGAGATGCTGACGGGTGCTGATCTGGCGGACATCGGTGAAGAAAAGCCACATGCATTTAATATCAAGGAGATTGCACATACTGCTGAGGGTGTGACAGAAATTTCTGCTGAAAGCAAGATGGAAGAAAAACCGGTATTGATCGATACTCAGGATCTGGATAATCTGATCGAGAAACCACCGGTTATGAAGAACATAAGAATCAACCGTGCAAAGATCATTCAGAAGGCTTCTGTTGAGATGGAGGATGATGAGGTTATTGATAATCCAACGGAGCAGATCCGGGGAGCGGGTGACGTAGATGAGGCGAATGCAGTAGAGCCTGAAACCCTTACAACACCGGTTCCTGTTGAAGAAAAGGAAGAGCCTGAAACAGGAGCGACCGGAACAACGGTTGAGCTTACAGGTGGCATGAGTGTTGTACAGGATCAGACACCGGAGGAAGAGAAGAAGCCTGCACCGGGTGTGCCGAAGGCAATGCCATATATTATCCGTGTAAACACAAAGGAACGTGTTATGGTAAATAAGGCAGTATTTAAGCTTGGTAAGGCAAACCGTGGTGTTGATTTCACAATTGATGGAAACGGTGCGATCAGCAGAGTACATGCGATTATTTATCAGAGAGATGACGGTTGTTACCTGAAGGATAACAAAGCGACAAATGCTACACTGGTAGATGGCGTGAAGCTGGAAGAAGGACAGGAAGTTAAGCTTAAGAATGATGCGACGATCACAATCGGCGGAGAAGATTTCATTTTCAAATTAAGCTAATATATATTATCACCCGGATCGGGTGAACATGAGCAGGTAGGAATACCTGCTTTTGGTGTATACATGGAAAATAATTATCCGGACAGTATTGGGATTTCCGGATCATGAATGGAGAGAGGGACATGAAGAAGAACAAAGTATTACTTACAAAAACGGGGGATACATATAACTGCAGATATGTGCTGGATCAGACTGATATTATTGATGAAAAGGTAGATAAGGGTGTGAGTGGAAAATTTCCACAGATCATACCGTGCAGACTGGAAGAGAAAGATAATCAGAGAGAATTTATTTATGAGATTGGCAACAAGGTACAGTTGACCGAGTTCCTCAAGAAAGAGATCAACAAGAAGCAGATGCTGACATTACTGTATAACCTTTTAAGCGGTCTGGAAGCATTTGGAATGAATATGATCTCATTAAGCTATGTTGCCAAGGATATCCAGTATGTGTTTGTTGCTCCTGAGAGCCTGAATGTTTATTTTATTGTTGCAGGTGTCGATAAGGAGATCACGGATCTGAATGAGGTTCGCAATTTTGTAAAAGATGTTATCTGTAATGCACATTATTTTGAGATGGATCGGGATAATTATGTAGCAAGACTGATCACATTTACGAATAAACTTGGAACATTCTCAGTTGGTGATATGAAAGAATTTGTCAATCAGCTTCTGATTGATATGGGAATCCACATAGAGGAAGAAAAGAAAAAAACAGAGAAAAAAGAAGAAAAAACTGTAAACGACAAGGTAAGCCGTATTGGTGTTATGCAGAATAATGCAAAGATGGTACAGCCTGGTGCTTCTGCCAGAGGATCAGTGCCACCAATGCCAAACCGTCAGGTACCACCGATGCCGAACGGACAGCCAATGCCGGGACGGCCAATGCCAATGCAGATGGGACCGGATGGCAAGCCAATGAACGGTCGGCCGATGCCGGGACGGCCAATGCCAATGCAGATGGGACCGGATGGCAAACCAATTGTGCCGCCAATCCCAAATCGTCCGGCATCATCAATGCCGAAAAAGAAACCGGAGGCAGCACCGGTACCACCGATGCCGGAGAAGAAACCGGAAGCAGCACCGGTACCACCGATGCCGGAGAAGAAACCGGAAGCAGCACCGGTACCGCCAATGCCGGAGAAGAAACCGGAAGCAGCACCGGTACCACCGATGCCGGAGAAGAAGCCGGAGGCAGCACCGGTACCGCCGGTTGAGGAGAAGAAGCCTCAGGTGCCAGTGCCGTATCTGTTAAGAATAGCAACAAATGAAAAAATATATATAAATAAACCGGAATTTTCAATCGGAAGATCTGCAACCAAAGCAGATTATACAGTAACAGACAATTCAGATGTCAGCCGGATCCACTGCATCATTGAGAGAAAAAATGGTGTCAGCTATATCAGAGATAATGCCTCCACAAATGGAACATTTGTGAATGGACAGAACATAGCTGGACAGAAAAATGTATTTTTGACAAATAATGCAAAGGTTTCTCTGGGTGATGAAGGTTTCATTTATTTTGTCAGATAAGGATATGGGGATAATAATCAGGAGAAGCGTATGAAATATAGAGCGGCATATCACACAGATGTGGGTATAAAAAAGAAAAATAATCAGGACTCTCTTGCGATCAAGATTGCAGAGACTCCGAATGGACAGGCAGCCTTTGCGATTATCTGTGATGGCATGGGCGGACTGGCAAAAGGAGAGCTTGCAAGCAAAGAGGTCATAAATGCATATTGTGGCTGGTTTGAACATGATTTTGTAAAACTGGTCAGAACAGGAACATTTAATACAGCGATCTTGAAGGAGCAGTGGGATCGCATAGCTGTAACAGAGAATGAAAAGCTGAAAGCATATGGTGAAAGCCGGGGAATTATGATCGGAACCACGTTGTCAGCCATTCTTATGTATGAGGACAGATATTATATTATACATGTGGGCGACAGCCGGGTATATGAGTTGACAGATAAAATGGAGCAGCTTACACAGGATCAGACATTGGTTGCAAGGGAGATTGCAGCAGGAAGACTGACCCCGGAGCAGGCAGAAACAGATAGCAGACGAAGCATACTGTTACAGTGTGTAGGCGCATCACCGGTAGTGGAACCTGATTTCATCAGAGGTTATATTACACAAAATGCATCGTATTTGTTATGTTCAGATGGATTCAGACATAAGATAAGCGGAGATGAGATTATGGCGAAACTCAGTCCGCTGGCAGCACCAGATGAAGATAAGATGAAAGAGGGCTGTATTTTTTTAACAGATCTTGTAAAGTACAGGAAGGAAACAGACAATATAACAGTATTGCTGGTCAAGGCTGAGTAGTGGGGAGATAAGATGACAGAATTAGGAACAGTATTAGATGGAAAATATGAAATACTGAAAAAAGTTGGTCAGGGTGGAATGTCAATTGTTTATCTGGCGATGGATAACCGTCTGAATAAACAGTGGGCTGTAAAAGAGATAAAGAATGATGGTTCCAAGAGTGTAGAAACACTTTTAAAAGGCTTGGAGCGCGAAGCAAATATCCTGAAAAATGTGGACCATCCGGTATTGCCTCGAATCGTTGATATCATAAATGAGAATGGAACGATTTATGTAATCATGGATTTCGTAGAAGGTAAGCCGTTAAATGAAGTTCTGAAGGCAGAGGGTGCACAGAAGCAGTCTGATGTAATTGAATGGGGTCGTGCGCTTGCCAGTGCACTTGATTATCTGCACTCCATGAATCCACCGATCATATACAGAGATATGAAACCATCCAATGTTATGTTAAAGCCGGATGGTTCAGTAAAGCTGATCGATTTTGGAACAGCAAAAGAGTACATAATTGAAAATAACGCAGATACGACAGCACTGGGTACCAGAGGATATGCAGCACCGGAGCAGTTCGGTGATGCGCAGGGACGTGGTATCTATAATACTGATGCCAGAACGGATATTTATAATCTGGGTGCGACGCTGTATCATCTGGTAACCGGAAAGAATCCATGTGAGCCACCATATGAGATTAAACCGATCCGTCAGTGGAATCCAATGCTTTCATCTGGTCTGGAGCAGATCATTATCAAGTGCTGCCAGTCAAATCCAAATGACAGATATCAGTCCTGTTCAGAACTTCTGTATGCGTTGGATCATTACAATGAGTTGGACAATGAGTACAGAGCAAAGGCAAAGAAAAAGCTGGTCACATTTGGCGTGATGGCAGGATTATCCCTTCTGTCTGTTGGCTGTGCCATTTTTGGCGGGGTAAAGAAGAATGAGATCAAGGAGAAGAACTACAGCAACAAGATACTGGAGGCAGAAGATGCGCTGCAGGATAATGATATAAATGGAGCAATCAAGATCTATAAAGAAGCAATTGCTCTGGATGAATCATCCTCAGATGCCTATCTGGGACTTCTTGATACGTATGCATATTATTATGATATGGATCAGAACACTGACACTGTGTCCGAGAACGTGGACAGTGGAGCAAAATTAGGTGTACGTTACGTCACCAAGTATATTGACAAGGTAAATGCAGATGTTGTCTATGAGGTTGCGATCATTTATTACAACGAAATCCAGGATTACAAAGCTGCAATGCAGTATTTTAATCAGGTAAATGATTCGGCAAACTTCCCGGATGAGACAGCACAGGCTGCATACTATTCGGCAATTTGCGAGAATAAGATCAAGAAGAATTCCAATTTTGCAAACAGTAAAGAGAATCTGGTTAATTTTGAAACCTATAACAGTGAGGAACTGGAAGATACAAATCCAAGCAAATATGTAAATTATCTGAATATCGCTTCTATCTATGTTGATAATCTGGGAAGTGATACGGCAGATATGCCGCAGAGAACGATTGCATTGCTGACGGAGGCAAACGAAAAGCTGGATGAAAACAGTACAGCACTTTCCAATGCACTTCCGGAGGATCGTAATGTAAAATATTACACGGCACAGTATGCGAGAATCCTGTATTCCGTATATTCCTATCAGGCAAAGAATACGAATGTAGATGCAGAGAAGGAAACGTATTATCTGAGTGCAATCGACTCACTTAACCGTTATCTGGCAAGTATCGATATCACGGATCCAAATCTTCCGGATACAACAAAGAAATCGTATGTAAAATATATGAAGGAAGAAGCGGAAACTTACATAGCGCTTGAAAAGATCAGCGACAATAAGGATTATTATGATCAGGCTGAAAAGGTATACAGTTCCGCAGAGAGCAGTATGGGAACGGTTGATAATGCAGCCGATATTTATGTCAGTCATCTGACATATCTGTATGACCGGTATTCCGGAGAATACGGATCCAATCCGAAACGCTGGAAGCAGGATGGCATCCAGAAGATCAAAGCGGTATACGATGCGGGCAGTAAGATCAATATTCTTGCCTCCCGTGGTAATAATGAATGGAACTCGTTGATCGTAAACTCTGCAATTTCTGATATTATAAATGGAAATACTGCAGTGACAGGGAGTGAGGAGTGATAACAATGAATGAAACGATATGTAATGTAATGTTATTCGGCGGTATAGCTCTTGCAGTTGTCTTTGCAGTGATAGCAGTTATATTATTTGTAAAACTGGATATCCCGAAGGTGATCGGAGATCTTTCCGGAAGCACAGCCAGAAAACAGATCAAAGAGATCCGCGAAAAGGGTTATGAAAGCTTACAGGGAAGCGGTGCTTCCAAAAAAGATGCGATCAAATCAAAGGGCAGTACCAGTAAGATCGAGGTGCGTGATATCAAGGGCAAGTCAGCATCCGAAGAAGTTTCCAGGAAAGGAAATGAGAGATATAAGAAGGCTGTGGATGAGTTGAATAAGAGCAGAAGCCATCATCATACCAGACCGGAAGAAGCAGATTCTGAGAAAGCAACCGATATCCTGAGACCGGAAGAGGATTACGAAAAAGAAACCGACATCCTGAGACCGGAAGAGGATTATGAGAAAGAAACTGATGTCCTGAGATCAGAGGAGGATTATGAGAAAGAAACTGATGTCCTGAGATCAGAGGAGGATTATGAAAAAGAGACCGATGTTCTTCGGGCGGATGATGAATATGAGCGTGAGACTGATATTCTGACATCAGAGGACGAAGCAGATGCGGCAACGGATGTCTTAAGTACAGACAGTGATGCAACAGACGTATTAAGTACCGATGATGATGCAACAGATGTTCTCACTATGGATACAGAAGCTTCTGACAGTAGTGAGACCGATATACAGGGTGAAGAAGCTGAGAAATTCCCACTGTTAGTTGATGTTGTTGTAGTTCATACGGATGAATCGATATAGAAGGGAGTGACCAAAATGAAGAAAAACAAATATTTACATCGTTTTGTGGCTTTGGTCATGACGGCGGTTATGCTGTTATCACTGGTGGTAATTGATAACAGAATCGGAATGAAAGCAGAAGATGAATATACAAAAGAAGTGATCAATCTTGAAACGTATATTCCCAAAAAAGTTACATATAAGAAAAATAAAGATGGAAGCGTAAAGACAGGCAGTGTAGAAGAGGTTGAGATTTCTGTTCCGGAAGAGACTGCTGTCACATTTAAGGGTGACTACCTGATGCAGGAACTGGATGCATCTGATAAGAAGCAGATTATAGCAACATCCTGTGATGCATCTGATAAGAAGACCACAAAGCAGGCTTCGGAGATCGAGGAGATCCGGATCACAGATTCAGAGGATGAATATCAGTATGCAGTCTATAAAGCAGCAGATGAGAAGGATACCTATGAATTTGCGGGGATAATACGTGTATATGGAGAAAATGCTGAAACTGGGGATAATCTATCTGTTGCTGGACCAACTATGCATATTTCAGCAGAGGCGGGAAATAAAAGCATTCCACAGATAAATGATAAAAATGGAGATAGTTTTTATTATGCTGAAAAAGGGGATGTTGTGTCTGTAAAGGGGTATGTGTCAGATGGAACGGAACAGGTTGACGGATATATAAAACAGACACCGGAAGATCCGGCGGATATTGTTAAACTTACATATACATTAAATGGTGGAAATGAGAAAGAAATACCAATCGGTAAAGATGGTGGAGCCTTTGATGTAAAGGTTCCGGAATCCGGATCATATGTATTTACAGCATATAGCAGGGAAGGAAAAAAGGTATTTATTCCGGTGACAATCCGGTATACTTCAGATATCCGGATTCAGGATGTAACGGTAGATGAAGATTCTGAATTAAAGATTACGGAAGGGATACTTGGTGAGTTCCTGAATAAAAAGGGTGATAGTATTCGTGTAACGGTATCGGCGCTTGAGGATATAGGCGACAGTAATTTTGCAGATCTGGATCTGGAATATTGTTTTGTGAATGGAACGACCATGAATAACTGGCAGTCGGTATGTATGAATAAAGATGAAGATACCGGTATCTGCAGTAAAACGGTATTGATTCCGAAATCGTCTGTAGCAGGTGCGGATTATAAAGTAATCTTCAGAGTCACAGATCATATATATGAATCTATCGGTACTTACAAATTTGATGAAAATGGATCATTTGTATATATCGATGAAAAAGCACCAGAAATTACAAAGGGCTCTTTCCGTGGCATAAAGGGAAACGATAGTGCAACGATTTCGATCCAGAATTATACATATGATGCAGATACATGGTTCAGTGGTGCAGAACTGACAGGAGTAGCGGCAGTTGAGGATTATGCACCGATCGATACGGCAAGGATCAGCTTTGATGGTAGGATCCTTGAAACCATAACAGGTATATCAGCAGATGCAAATCAGTATTCTTATACATATGATAATATTCCGATTTCCGCTCTGGTAGATAAATCAGGAAAACATACAGTCTTATATGAGGCAGTAAACCGTCTTGGTCAGACTGGTACCAAAGAGATCACATTTAATCTGGATACAAAAGCTCCACAGGCACTTATCCTGAGTCAGGCAAATGGTGGTGTATCACTGCAGGATCAGGCAGAATATACTGTAACAGCCAAGACAGGAGAGACTTTGATATTCCGGATTTCTGATGCTGACAGTCAGATTGATACGGCTAAAACAAAGGTCTATGTAAATGGTGAGGAAGTTACATTGACCGGAGATGAACTGTCACTGCCGGATGTTGGTGTGTATAAAGTAACACTTGACGCATATGACTGTGCCGGAAATACAACAAAGAAAACGGTAACCGTTTATGTGAATAAAGAAACATTACAGGATTCTTTGACAGTTTCCTCCGAGGGGAAAACAATAGATGCAAAGGATCAGGCACTGGTATATGCCGGACATAATGGAAGTGCAACAACGGTTACATATAAAGTAACAGGTCTGGATCTGGATGCCGATGATATTGTAAAGACGGTAACAAGAAAGACTCCGGATGCCGCAGCGTCTGCTGCCGGTATTGATGTAGCACCGTCCAGAACAGATATATCAGCAAATGGAAATCTGAAAACCGTTACACTGACCTATGATCTGACAACAGAGGGTGTGTATGCATTCCACTTTACATCAAAGCATCATTATGTGGCTGCGAATGAAGATGAAAACACAACGGATGCATCCATTCAGGTGTTATATGACAAGACAGCTCCATCAATAGCAGCAATGGAATTTGCCGGAGCAAAGGCATCAGCAGATGGTATTTATTATTTCAGTAAAGATCCTTCCATTCATATAACGGCTGAGGATGCGTTTTCACTGGGTGATTACAAGGTCACAGATCAGGTGGGAAATACCATTCTTACAGGAAATATAGCTGCGAATGGGGATAAAACATTTGATAAAACACTTGTATTAACAAATGGAATTGAAGAGAATAAGATTTATACGATCATATTCTATATCAGTGATAAATCAGGAAATATTGCAACAAAATCCAATGAAAATGGGGTTGCATACCGGTTTGCGGTTGATACTGAAAAGCCAGCGGTTGATATTGCAGATAAAGAATCTACAAACAGTCTGAAGCTTACGCAGTACTGGAATGGTTCAGATGTAACAGTAAAGGCGTCTGCATCTGATAATTTTCTGATCAGCAGGATTACTGCATCAGCAACCTGTGACGGCAAGGCTGTTGCAGATCAGGAGCAGAAGATGAATCTGGAGACCGAAGCAATCGGTCAGACCATGAATGCATCCTTTATTTACAAAAAAGCCGGTGTATATGAAGTTACAGTAACAGCATATGATGAGGTTGGCAACACAAAGACTGCAAAGTGTACCTTTGTTATCGACAATGAACTGGCAGATATCAGCTTCTCCGGTATTCCGGTAAGTGGTGTTTATAAAAATGATGGTATACAGACGATTACAGTTAAGGCAGCAGATGATTATGGCATTGCAGCTTCCGATGTGGTTGTGAAGGTAGTGTATGAAACTTACGACTATGATGCAACGACAGGTGCCGGAGTAAAGGGTGAAGAGATCATCACAGCAAAGAACAGCTCGGATCAGACAGTTACAGCTACGATCAAAAACTGTAAGGTTATTGATGGAAAGCCAATGAAATATTACATTGCGGTAAGTGCAACTGACAGATCCGGCAACAGCTCAGAAAAGAGAAGCAAGACCTTCTATTATGATCCATATAAACCGGAAGTAACGGTAGAACCGGCAATCGCAGGTACCGGAACAAAGTATTATAATGACAAGGTCAGATTTAATATTACAGTGGCAGAGCAGTTTGAACTTGGCGCAAATGTATATGTGTTAAATACAGACGACTATAAGAACTGTAAATCAGAAGCCGATTATGCTGCAAAAGCATATAAGGCATTTTCTTATAAAGATGTAAAGCAGAAAACATTTGGTTTCACTGTATCAAAGGCTGATCGGTATAAATGGATGGTTGTAGCAGTAGATGCATCCGGAAATGCAGCAACAGTATCCGATATCCGGTTCACGATCGATACAGAGAAGCCTCTGGTCGAGATTGAAGGTGTTCCGGATGACAAGAAGTCAACCGGTACAACGATCCGTGTCGTGATCACAGATAATGAGAGACTGGATCCGGAAAGCTTTAAAGTCGTTGAGTGTTATAAATATTTTGATGGTACAGAATACATTGAGAAGGAACTCAAGATCAAGCAGGTAGGTGCAAAGGAATTAGAGGCATCTGCATACTGCGGACAGAAGAGCGGCAAGGCATGTTCTTATGTATTTAAGGTAACCGGTAAAGACAGAGCCGGAAATGATGTGGAATATGAAATTAATGATTCCAGATTCAAAGTCGATTCCACACTTCCGGATATCGTGCTGGATCGCTATCCGGATTCTGAGAATGATGGTTACTACAACAAGAATGTAAGCTTCAAGTTCACAGTAACAGAGCAGTTTCCATTAAAAACGAAGATCACAGTAAGTGATAAGAACAAGGACGTGAATGGAGACGAAGATGAGACATACGTTCTGAATGAGACAACCGGAACTTACACAGTAAAGAGAAAAACACCTGGTGTATATAACCTGACGATCAAGGCAGTGGATGCATTTGGAAATGTAAACTATGTAAGAGATATTAAGTTTGTGATCGATAAGGAAAGCCCGGTAGCGACAATTGAAGGTGTACCGGAGAATGGTCTGACACAGGGTACAAATGTGAAGATCACAGTTACAGATAATCAGAAGCTGCTGTTGAAGGATTTCCAGATCACAGAGTATTACAAATGCTTTGATGAAAGCAAATATACACAGAAGAAGCTGGCGATCAAGAAGGTGGATGGCAAGACACTGGAGGCTTCTGCATATTGCGGTCAGAAGAAGGGAAAAGCCTGCTCCTATTACTTCAAGGTAACAGGAACGGATAAGGCAGGCAATAAGGTTTCATACGATGTAGCAGGTTCCCGCTTCAAGGTAGATGCAACAAAGCCGAAGGTAACGATCACACCACGGCTGGAGCAGACAAATGACGGTTATTACAATAAAGATATCGCATTTGACATAGCAGTAGAAGAACAGTTTGCCGAAACACACAAGATCGTGGTTTCCGATAAGAATAAAGATACAAATGGTGATGCAGATGACACTTTCACAATGAAGGGAACGAGCGGAACCTATACAGTGAAACGGAATGCACAGGGAATTTATAATTTGAAGGTTACAGTTACGGATGCATTTGGAAATGTAACAGAGGATGAGGCTGCATTTGTAATTGATAAGACAAAGCCTACGATCGGAATTGCAACTGTGAATAAGCTGAATAATGGAAATGTAGCACTTAATGTGAACCTTGCAGATAATTATAAAGGAAAGTCCTATACCGTACATGTAAAACGGAAGGATGCTTCCGGTGCAGTTGCATATGATGGAGATTACAGAACGGTAGAATGGAATAACACCTCCGTAAATCCGGAGATTGTATTCTCAGATGAGGGCGATTATGAGATCACTGTTTCTGCAGATGATAAGGCTGGTAATGAACAGATCGCAGAGAATGTATCCTTCCGGATTGATAAGACAGCACCTGTATTATCGATAACAGGCGTTGCAGATTCACAGAATACATCCTGTACGGCGACACTGACAGTAAATGAGGCATTTGCATTCTCTTATGATGGAGAAGCAATGAACAGTGCTGACATTACGGCAACGATCACCAAAAAGACGGATGGAACAGGAGCATCTACAGTTGCAACCTTAAATACCGGTAATTTTTCATCCGGTAATCCGCATACTGCGACCTATACCTTTGATGAAGATGGTGAATATACAATCACTTTTAATGCAAAGGACATGACAGGTAATGTTGCAACGGCTGTTACTAAGACATTCAAGGTAGATAAGACAGCACCAGAGCTTAAGGTATCAGCAGTGAACAGCAAGAACAGTGTCGTAAATGAGTATGAGACAGTTGGTGGAAGCTCTGTAAACAACACAGATTATGTAGATATGAACATAGAAGTAACAGAGTCCTTCTTTGCTTCGAATAAGGTAAATATATCTGTACAGAAGGATGGCGAGGACGTATCTTCCTCTTACTTTACAAACTTTGGCAGTAATGCGGCAGTCAGCCGTGGAAGCCAGAGATTTGATGAGGATGGTGTATATACCATTGCAGTTACAGCAGAAGATGCACTTGGCAACAAGGCAGATGATTACAACATGGTATTTACGGTAGATAATACACCGCCAACAATTGACAAGACTGCAAAGATGGCTGAATTTACTGAGAGAAGATCAGAAGATGGAGAACTTCTTCTGAACAGTCAGGATTTTGCGGATATCAAGGAAAAGGGATATGATGCACTCTGGTCAGTTAATGATACATCTGTATTTAAGGCAAGTGTAAAGCTGGATGGTATTGATTTTGTAGATTTCTCAGATCTGACAGATGGATATCATACAATGACGATTTCCGTTACCGATGAGGTTGGTCATGTGACAACTGAAACATTTGACTTTACCTATGATGGAACAGCACCTCGTATCATTATCACAGGCGTTGATGATAAGAGTGTTGTAAGAAATCCGTTTACCATGAAGATCGGCCTGGAAGATGCAGATGATATGCTGACAGAGATCGTGATTAACGGAGATACTATTGATCCGGCACTGTATGAGGATACGAATTCGTATGAGTTCCAGGTTGAGAACTACGGTAATTATGAGGTTCGGGTATCCGCAAGAGATACAGCGGGAAATGTTACATCGACCTATGACAGTGCAACAGATGAGGTATTCTCCTTCCAGTTAAAGGAAAAGACATCGCCGATCCTGATTGTTATCATTATTCTTGCAATTCTTGCAGTTGTGGCAGTGATCCTTCTTCTGATCATGAAAAAAAGAAGAAACAGCCACAGCAGTAAATAAAACATGACTATAGAAAGAAAGGGACCACGCCCGAACAGGCGTGGTCTTTCAATGAGGTGACATAAATGGCATTAAGAGCGGTAGCATTTGATATGGATGGAGTCCTCATCGATTCCGAGAAGGTATACAGAATGTGCTGGTTGAAGAATGGATTATCCATCGGTATCCCGGAGAATGAGATGTCGAAGATCTGTGACCGGATGGCAGGTGGAACCAAGAAGACAAATGCACATGTGATGAAAGAAAAGATGGGTGAAGATTTTGACTATCTTGCATTCAGACAACGCACAGTGGATATGGTCGAAGCATATATGAATGAGCATGGCGTTGAATTAAAACATGGCGTGATCGAGACACTAAAGACATTAAAGGCAAGAGGGATCAAGATGGCGGTTGCAACCTCGACGGATCGGGAACGGGCAGAGGATAAACTGGTTCGAAGCGGACTGCTTCCGTATTTTGATGATGTGATCTGTGGGGATGAGATCGAGCGAGGAAAACCATACCCGGACATCTATCTGAAAGCCTGTGAGAAGCTTGGTACGAAGCCGGAGGAGACAGTTGGAGTAGAGGATTCCATTAATGGTGTGACAGCCTCCCACGATGCAGGGCTGTATACCCTTATGGTGATCGATCTGATCCAACCGGATGAAGAAACGAAGAAGAAAGCAGACCGTATCAGCAACGATATATTTGAGCTGACGGAATTATTTGAAGACTGATGAAGCAGTTTGACTTCGAAAATGACATCTGAAAATGATTGATATAGCAGAATAGAGAATGATCTCTGGAATGAAAGAAAACCTTCCGGCATATAGTAGTGTCAGGAGGTTTTTCTATGATTACAGGACAGAAAATTTTCAGCCTTTTAAAGGCACTTGCGGTATCTTACATAATAACGGCAATCCTGCTGCTTATAACGGCATTCCTCATGTACAAGCTGGGACTGGGTGATACGGTGATTCATCTGAGTATTATCATCATTCATGGCATCTCTGTATTCCTTGGCGGTTTTCTTACCGGCAAGATGGTAAAGGAGCAAAAATATATTTGGGGATTAATGCTTGGAGTGTGTTATGTTTTGGTGATCGGTATTGTATCTTTCATTATGAATGGTACGATCCATATCTCTGCCGGAGGGACATTGACGAATGTGATCCTGTGTCTGGCGGCCGGAATGCTTGGCGGAATGCTGGGTTAGAGACAAGTTTTTCGTAAAAATACTTTGACTTTAAAGCATGTTGTGTTATAATTTCGCTATATGACATAAAAAGGAGAAGTGTACCTATGAAGAGAATAAAGACACTCACAAACAGAACAATGAAGAACACAATGGTTAAAGGTGGATGCGGCGAATGCCAGACATCATGTCAGTCAGCTTGTAAGACATCATGCACAGTCGGAAATCAGAGCTGTGAGAATGCTGAGAACAAGTAAGAGATCATTGTAGACAGACAACCACAAAGGGGACCGTCAAACAAATGGCAGTCCTCTTTCGTTGCGTGTCAGAAAAATTAATTCACAAGATGGGAGAATTTGTATGGTACATCAGTACAAAAGTAATGGATATAATATCGTACTCGATGTATGTAGTGGGTCTGTTCACGTAGTGGATGACCTTGTGTATGATATTATTGCAAATTACGAAAATCATACAAAAGAACAGGTAATGGAATTACTGCCATCCTATGATAAGGATGAAGTATCGGAAGCCTATGACGAGGTGACCGGCCTGGTAGAAGACGGAACACTATTTACAGAAGACATATTCAAAGATTATATCATTGATTTTAAAAAGAGAAAAACAGTGGTAAAGGCTCTGTGTATCAATATTGCACATGACTGTAATCTTGCATGCAGATACTGTTTTGCAGGAGAAGGTGAGTACAAGGGTGACAGAGGTCTGATGCCACTTGACATAGCAAAGAAATCTCTGGATTTCCTCGTTGCCAATTCCGGTAACCGTGTAAATCTTGAGGTCGATTTCTTCGGCGGTGAGCCACTTATGAACTGGGATGTCGTAAAAGAGACCGTTCGATATGGAAGAAGCCTGGAGGAGAAGCATAATAAGAAATTCCGTTTCACACTGACAACAAACGGTGTGCTGTTAAATGATGAGGTAATGGAATTTGCCAATAAAGAGATGGCAAATGTCGTATTATCCATTGACGGAAGAAAAGAGATCCATGATTACATGCGCCCGACCAGAAACGGAAAAGGAAGCTATGATCTGTTACTTCCAAAGTTCCGGGAATTTGCGAAGAAGCGTGCCGGAAAGAGTTATTATGTAAGAGGCACTTATACGCATAACAATCTGGATTTTTCAAAGGATGTATTGCACATGGCAGATCTTGGATTTGACCAGATCTCCATTGAGCCGGTTGTATCTCTGCCGGACGAGCCTTATGCGATAAAGGAAGAGGATATCCCATATCTGTTAGATCAGTATGATATCCTTGCAAAAGAGATGATCAAGAGACATAAAGAAGGAAGGGGCTTCAATTTCTTCCACTTTATGATAGATTTGACAGGGGGACCATGCGTGGCCAAACGTCTGTCGGGGTGTGGTTCAGGTACAGAATATCTGTCAGTTACACCATGGGGCGACCTTTATCCGTGCCATCAGTTTGTCGGTGAGGATGGGTTCTGCATTGGAAATGTAAATGAAGGTATTACGAAGCCGGAACTTGTTGATGAGTTTAAGCTCTGCAATGTCTATGCAAAGGACAAGTGTAAGGACTGTTTTGCAAGATTCTATTGTAGCGGTGGCTGTGCGGCGAACTCATATAAATTCCATGGAAATATATTAGATGCGTATGATATCGGATGTGAACTTCAGAAGAAGCGTATCGAATGTGCGATCATGATCAAAGCCGCATTAGCAGATGAAGAAGAAAATCAATAAGGAGGACAAAGGTAAATAAGATGAAGAAAGCAAGAAAAAAAGCCATATGGGTATTGATCCTGTTCCTGCTTGTGCTTGCGGGTTCCATCTACGTTGCATTGTTTGGTGTAGGCGACAGAGGAAAAGCAAAGTATATCAGCCTTGGACTTGATCTGAAGGGTGGCTTAAGTGTAACCTATGAGATTCAGGATGAGGATTACAGTGATGCAGATGTTCAGGATACGATCTATAAGCTGCAGAAACGTATTGATTCCCATACAACAGAGCATAACGTATATTCAGAGGGAAATGGTAAGATCACTGCCGAGATTCCGGGTGTAACAGATGCAGATGCAATTCTGGAAGACCTGAGTATCGAAGGTAAGTTAGAGTTCTTAGATCCTGAGAATTATGAATTATGGTCACAGGGCAAGGATTATACTCCCGCTCTTACCGGTGATGATATTAAGGGTGCAGATGCCAAGATCGATTCTACAGAGAGCGGTGATGACAATGTAGTACAGTTGTCATTCACAACAGCAGGTGCTCAGAAGTTTGCAGATGTAACAACAGCAAATGTAGGAAAGATCGTTTATATCGTATATGATGGTAAAGTTGTAAGTGCACCAACTGTACAGCAGGCAATTACAGACGGAAACGCTGTTATCAACAGCATTTCAACATATGAAGAGGCAGACAGCATTGCTACTACAATCCGTATCGGTGCATTGCCACTGACACTGAAGCAGGTACGTTCTAATATCGTCGGAGCAACTCTTGGTTCAGAAGCAGTATCAACAACGATCAAAGCAGGTATCATTGGTATTATCTGTATCTTCATTATCATGATCTGCGTATTCAGAATTCCGGGTCTGATCGCATCATTATCATTGACACTTTATACATTTATGATCTTACTTGTTATGAACCTGTTCAATGTTACATTGACACTTCCGGGTCTTGCAGGTATCATCCTTTCTGTAGGTATGGCGGTCGATGCGAACGTCGTTATCTTTACACGTATTAAAGAAGAACTGGCAACAGGTGCTTCTGTTAAGCAGTCTGTAAAAGCCGGATTCCATAATGCGTTATCAGCGATCATCGATGGTAACGTGACAACCCTGATCGCAGCACTTGTGCTTGGTATTTTCGGAACCGGTACGATCAAGGGATTTGCGATCACGCTGGCAATCGGTATCGTATTATCCGTATTCACAGCACTTGTTGTTTCACAGCTTGTGTTAAATGCACTTGTTACACTTGGTGTAAACGATGTGAAGTTCTTTGGCAAGGCAAAAGAGCCAGGCAAGGTCAACTTCGTAAAGGGTGGTAAATATTGTATTATCGCTTCTGTTCTTGTCATCGTGATCGGCTTCTGTTTTATGCCGATCTTTGCAAAGACAAAGGGAAGTGCATTGAATTTAAGTATTGATTTTGCAGGTGGTACATCAATCACAGCAGAATTTGACAAAGCGTATTCATTATCTGAGGCAGAGAAGGACATTGTTCCTGTTATCGCTGAGGCAGCAGGCATCAGTGAGGCAGATATCTCTGTTCAGACTGTTTCCGGTACAAATGAGATTGTATTCAAGACCACAGAGCTTACGACTCAGGGTGATGATTCTCAGTTGACAAAGGTAACAGCTGCACTTAGCGAGAAGCTCGGTGCGACAGTAACAAATTCCGATAATATCAGTGGTTCAGCCAGCAGCGATATGACAAGGGATGCATTCCTTTCTGTAGCACTTGCAGCCGTTCTGATGCTCATCTACATTGTAATCCGTTTCAAGGATGTGAAGTTTGGTGTAAGTGCGGTATTAGCTCTTTGCCACGATGTAGCTATGGTATTTGTTCTGTATATCTTACTTCGGTTATCCGTTGGTAATACCTGTATCGCATGTATGCTGACAATCTTCGGTTACTCGATCAATGCGACGATCATCGTCTTCGACCGTATCCGTGAGAATATCGCAAATGCAGGAACAAAGAAAGATTACAAGCAGATCGTTAATTTAAGTATTAACCAGACGATCACCAGAAATATTTATACATCCTTAACAACATTTGTTACGATCTTCGTATTATATGTAATGGGTGTAGCAGCAATCAAAGAGTTCGCATTTACTCTGATGGCCGGTGTCGTAATCGGTGCTTATTCTTCTATCTGTGTAACTGGTCCATTGTGGTACTACTTCAAGACCGGATTTGGTAAGAAGAAGGATGCTGCGAATGGCAAGAACAATAAGAAAGCAGTAGAGAAGAAGAAAACAGCAAAGGCGCAGTAATTAGCTGTCGCCGATCGAATGAAAAACAGACAAGTATGTGGAATTTACATATTTGTCTGTTTTTTTCGTTGTGTTATAGGAAAATTTACATCGTGTATTATAAAACTTAATCTGCAATGATGACGTAATGACAATGTATTGACAGATGATAAAAGCTGTGATATGTTGAAACAAAGGAGGTGTATGATATGAATACAAATTTAAATGTTGCAATGGCACCAAAGGATTCGACCTTTCAGGTGAGAATGAATTCTGAGATAAAGAGAGCCGTTGAAGATATTTATGCAAGAACAGGTATGACACTGACAGATGCTTTTAATACATTTATTCAACAGTCCTTGAATGTCGAGGGTTTGCCATTTATCGTGACTACGAACAGTAAGGAAGCACTAAAAGAACAGGCATTGGCTATGGTAATGCTTGATTTGAAACGTGCAGAAGCTCGTGCGGATGCGGAAGGCTGGATTGATGCAGATGATCTTGAGAAAGAATTTGGGGTGCGTGATTGAAAAAAATAAAATATACGCCGGACGCAGCAGACAAGCTGAGAGAATTAAAAAAGGCTATTACACAAAGTTATGGGGCGGACAAAGCAATAGAAATAGTTAAGAAAATAACAGATGCTATAAGGGAGCTTGGCACGAATGAAAAAAAAGGACCGGCAGTTTCACAGATGTTTGATGTAGATACAGATTATCGGTTCCTTTTTATTTCTCATAATTATGTATTTTATCGTATAGAGGATGAATGTATTCGTATAGTTAATTTTTATCATGAAAGAGAAGATTTTATGTGGAAATTGTTTGGGATTGAGACTGTGCAGCAGGAAACATTAGATTACTGGAATGAGTAAAATATTGAAAAGGTTTGGTGAGAATGATGAAACGATTTGAAGCGGTTATATTTGATATGGATGGGGTTATATTCGACTCGGAACTGCTGGTTATAAAGTGCTGGCAGGTCGTTGCAGATAAATATGGAATCAAGAACATAGAAGACACCTGTCACAAATGTCTGGGGCTGAATAAGGATGCGACAAAGGAACTGATGCTTGGGGTGTATGGAGCAGATTTCCCTTATGATGAATACAAGGCAGAGATGTCGGCACTGTTCCATGAGCAGGCGGCGGGAGGAAAGCTTCCGATGAAGCCGGGAGTTACCGGTCTGTTGCAGACATTAAAGAAGAATGGAAGAAAGGTTGCGTTGGCATCGTCTACCAGAAAGGCAGTTGTCGAACAGGAGCTTCGGGATGCAGGTATCCTTCCGTATTTCGATCGGGTAATCTGCGGGGATATGGTAAAGCGGAGCAAACCGGAGCCGGATATCTATCTGGAAGCATGCAGACAGATCCATGTGATGCCGGAGCAGGCATACGCCATAGAGGATTCTTATAATGGTATCCGTTCTGCACATGCAGCGGGACTGCATCCGATCATGGTGCCGGATCTTGCACCGGTCACGGGAGAAATGCAGGAGCTGTCGGATGTCATTCTGGATTCCCTGACGGAGGCAGAGAAGTATCTGTTTTTATAAGCGGATAAAAGTTATAAATGGCCATTCAGAAATCCATTTCCAGATGGCTTTTTTGTTGATATATATCGCAATATGTATTATTATGGAGCAAATATGATATTTGGCAAAGCATTCTAAAGGGTGTGACGCAAAGCTATAGGGCCTGTAAAATGGCAGCCAGTTGCATTTTTGTTACATTGCTAGAGGTAGTAGCAATGTTTTTTACTTTATAGGAAAGTTCATCTTATAAAGTAAAAATGCTCCGTTCGAAGCAAAAGAATCCACACTCTGTGTTTGGAATACTTTGCACAGTAAGCAAACAAGAGGAGAATTTTATAATAGGGAGAAAAGATCGAAGCAGATTAAATTCAAAAGGTTTTTCATTGGTTGAGTTGATAATTGTTATAGCGATTATGGCTGTTTTGGCAGGAACGATCGCACCGGCTTTGATCAAGTATCTTGAGAAAAGCAGAAAAACAACAGATATGTCAAACGCAACTGAGATTGAAAAAATTCTAGTACGTGGCTTCGTCGAAGGCTATATTGATATTCCAGAGGCAAAAAGAACAGTTGGATATGGTGCATGGGTTATGTTGTGTAACAAGGATAAAAAGAATGCACCGACACCATATCATAATAGAAATTTTTCCGGTGTGTGGTGTGGAGCGGATGCTGGTGTTGTTGTTGGAGATGTTGAATCACAGGGCGACTGGAATTATTGTACAGAGCTTGCGGATCTTCTGAATGAAGAAGGTATAAATATTAATTCTGCAAGATCTTACAGTCGCGGCGGTGATGATGGCTGGGATTGGATCATTATTCAGGTCTGTTATAATTCAGAAGGATGACTCTGTTCCAGAGTATATTCCGGATTTAAAAATCAGGATGGCAGTATTAATAAAACATCAGATACAAATATAGAAAAAGAACTTGGCAGAGGATGGGTTCCGCTTACTTAACAGGCTGCCCGGAATTAAATCTTACAATCGGGAATGAAGTTTTACATTTTACAAAAAAGACATATAAAAACACTTGACCTTAAGTTCACTTTAAGTTGTAGAATAAGTCTATCATAAAGTTTAATAAGGAGGTTTTTATATGTATACAAATACTTTGACATTGGCAAATGGTGTAGAAATCCCACAGTTAGGTCTTGGAACCTGGTTAGTAGATGATGGAGATGTGGCAGACGCAGTTAAGGCGGCTGTGAAGCTTGGTTATCGTCATATTGATACAGCACAGGCATATGGCAACGAACGTGGCGTAGGGGAAGGAATCAGAACCTGCGGTATCCAGCGTGATAAGCTGTTTGTTGTCTCAAAGGTTGCTGCTGAACATAAGACCTATGAAGAAGCAAAAAAGGGAATCGACGAAACCTTATCCAAGATGGGACTGGACTATTTGGATATGATGATCATTCACAGCCCACAGCCATGGGTAGATGTAAATCAGTCAGAAGATCGTTATGTAGAGGGTAATCGTGCTGCATGGCGCGCTCTCGAAGAAGCATGCAAGGCTGGAAAGCTGCGTGTGATAGGTGTGTCGAATTTCCAGATCGAAGATCTGAAAAGTCTGATGGAGGTTTGTGAGATTAAGCCTATGGTCAACCAGATCCTGCTTCATATCAGCAATACACCACTGGAACTGGTAGAATACTGCCAGAAGAATGGAATTGCGGTTGAGGCATATTCACCGATCGGTCATGGTGAGATCCTTCATGAACCGGAGATCGAAGCTATGGCTGTAAAATACAATGTATCTGTTCCACAGCTCTGTATCCGTTATACCTTACAGCTTGGAACGATCTCATTACCAAAGACAGCAAATCCGGCACATATGGAGAGCAATGCACAGGTAGATTTTGAGATCAGCGCAGAAGACATGGAACTTCTGAAGCATTTCAAGCATATCGAAAGCTATGGTAAGAGCGGTGTTTTTCCGGTATATGGAGGTAAGCTGTAATTCCAGGTCAGTGAAAATATACTTCCTTGAGGGGAGTTGTCTGATACTGTAAGTTCAGCGCCATGAAGATCTGCTATGCTTTTTGCGATGCTGAGACCCAGACCAAAGTGTGTTTTGTGATTGTTGCGCTTTGAATAGAAGGTTTCAAATATGTGCGGTTTATCTTCATCACTTATGCCCGGACCCGTATCTGCCACGGTATAGCATAGCCGTTTATTCTGCATGGATACAGACAGGGAGACATGACCGTTTGTTGTGCAGGATATCGCATTATCAACCAGAATAGAGATGCATTGAAGTATTCTGTCCTTATCCATATAGCAAAGAGGAAGCGGGTCATCTGGCAGAGAAGCAATAAGGTCGAGATTCTTCTGAATCGCGACAGGCTCGAAACGATCATAACATTCAATAATAATATCCTCCGGCTGGGTATCTTTAAAGTTTTCCCGGTCGGATTTTTTTATGTCTGCAAATGTGAGAAGATTATTTACTATATCTGTTATTCGGTTACATTCTCTGTCTGCCGTGGATAAATAGTCTTTGTCAGCCGGACTTAGATGATTGCCGGATAGTCCGTTGAGACAGGATTTTATAATGGCAAGGGGAGTTTTTAATTCATGCGAAGCCACAGCAATAAAAAGATCCTGTTTCTGATAGGCTTCATTTACCGGTATAAGAATCTTTTTCGTGAAAAAATATGATACAATAGACAACAGGGTAATTGCGATCACCGTTACGATCAAAAACAGAATACTCATCTTTATTTTGTATGCGGAGATGAGAGCATTGTTGTATACCGTATGTATGGTATAGTAAGTGCCGCCTATATTTATAATGCTGTAGCTGTTCCAATAAGTCGTATGGTCATATCGGACAGTATAAAATCGGCGGTGGCTGTCTCCGTTGTTTATGGTACTGTAATAGTCATCCCAATACTTAGGCTGCATATAAGGCGATGCGGACTGAAAGATGGCATCACCTTCTTTGAAAGCCTCTGTCGATAAGACCTTTTTATCATTTCGCAATATATCGATATTAAAGTTTTTTGTGTTGTATTCATTAAGAATGTTCATGTCGATAATATTTGTCTGGTTCAGATAGGAATATAACAGATTTGTATCTTTAGAGTAGGAAGCATATGTGCTGTTTGAATATTCCTGCACGACAGCATAAAACAGCAATACGGACATGGTTGCAAGGATCACAGCTATGACAGAGGATAGGAATACAGTGAGTTTTTTCCTGAGCTGTTCTATCATTTTGGTGATTCCTCCTTTTCATATACAAGAGTATAACCGCTTCCGTACACTCCCTTTATCGTAATTCGGCTGTGAACCGTTTTCAGCCTGTTCCTTAGAAAATAAACATAATTCAGAATATTTCCATTTCCAACATTGGAATTAAGCCCCCATATAGCTTCGATAATCTCATCATGGCTGACGAGCTTTCCTGCTGATCTGAGCAGAAGCTCAAATAGCTGGGATTCCCGATTTGTGAGTTGGACAGACCGGTCGCCACATTGGATCGTACGGCTGTCTATGAGATACTTGATATCACCATAAGAATAGTCAAATGAATGGATCTGGTGGGATCTGCGGTAAAGAGCATTTATTCGTGCCAGTAATTCATCAAATTCAAATGGCTTAACAATATAGTCATCAGCACCCAGTGAAAAAGCTGCTGTTTTGTTTTCAAGTGTGCCGAGGGCGGTGAGCATTATGATGGGAATTGAGATTTTGTCAAAATATAGTTGGTTTAAAATATCAAGACCTGACATATCGGGCAGCATCCAGTCAAGCACAATTATATCGATATCAACACCTGAATATATTAGTTCGGTACATTGTTTTCCGGTTGTACACAAGTATACGGTGATACCATGTGATTCCATTTGTCTTTTTAGTACTTTTCCAAGATCTGTATCATCTTCTACGAGCAGCAGTTTCATATAAATCTCCATTTCCCTATTACGGTATAAAGTATCGTTAATACAATAAGTATAGTAATTCATTTTCCAGAGGTTTAAAAGTAATATATGTAATTTAGATGTTTTTTAGACAATCGTGCAGATCGATGGTGTTACAATCGATATATCGAAAGTGAAAATGATTGTAAAAGTATTTGTAATAAGGGAGGCAGACATGAAACGTATCGGTTTTTATCTAATAATGATTATTGGCATGATGTTATGCTGGGGTTGTGGAGACCATAAGATAACAGAATCCACAGAGACAGAGGCGGGTTTGCCGGAGTACAAGATGGCACAGCTGGATATGGCACAGATCTGTGAATTTGGCAAGGTTCAAGATGAATATGTATGCATTGGAGAAGCTGATAATGGGGGCTATATTAGGCTGACAGGGAAAAAGCCGGATGGAGATTTCCGGCAGGAAGAACTTAAGATTGATTCTGTTATGGATGAAACAGATATGATCACGGCAGCAGATATGGACGAAGCCGGGTGCCTGTATTTGGCAGTCAGCAGAATGGATGATAAAAGAGATATAACGGGCAAGATTGTGAAGGTAACGCCTGATGATACAGTTCAGATACTGGCAGATCATATAGAAGAAAATGTAAAAAATATCAGACTGATTGCTGATGGATATATCATTGGATGCTCGGACGGGATGCTGCAATGCTTTTCCATGGAAGGACATATGAAATATGAAATAGAAAATTCTGACTATACGGATATCTGTGTAGCTGGTGATAAACTGGTTGTTCTCACAGTGCGGGATATAGAGACCTATGACATATCGGATGGTCATGTGCTGGAAACGATTACGTCTTTTGATGATGCCATGACGGAAGGGCTTGAAGATGCAGCTTCTGAGAAAGGAAAAGATGCACTTAGCTGCAGCAATATAATGAAGTATGATGAAAAGTCTGACCAGATATACATTATGCTGGGAACGGGTTTATTTGCATATAAGCTTTCCGACAAACTGGGGATAAGACTTACGACATTCAAAAGTGCTGATATAAGATATGACTTTGTCGTGGAGGATTCGGATACATTTGTGGCTGTCACAGGGGATAAGAGTGGCAACAAGAGGATCGTAGTATACTCATCATCCGATGCATATGCAGCTTATAACAGCACAAAAGAAGCTTCAGACAGCAAAATTGTTACCGTATATTCTCTTTATTACACAGAGGGTTATGAAAATCTGATTACATGGTATGAAAGTGATCATTCTGATATCACGGTTCAGTACATATGGGGCGTGGATGACCAAAATGGAATATCAGAAAAGGATGCCATAAGTTCTTTAAATACACAGCTTCTTGCAGGAGAAGGACCTGATGTCATTATCATGGATGGATTGAATGTAAAAAGCTATGAGAGTACAGGAGTACTTATGGATCTGTCACAGGTTCTTGATGATATACAGAAGGAGAATACATCCTGCCTTAAGAATGTACTTTATACATATGAGAATCAGGATGGTTCAGTATATGCCATACCTGCCATGGAGACATTTACAGCAGTTATCGGGCCGGAGACTGAGATAAGGGATGTCATCGATGTTCAATCCCTTGTGGCTTATATAAACAGTCAGGACAAACCAGCCGATGGAAATGATCTGTCATTTTACTATTGGGAATCTTATTTTGATACTCTGTATCCGGTGTATGCATCAGAGATCGTTGATATGGAGGGACATTATGACAGAGAAATGCTAAAGAAATTTCTGGAGGATCTCAGACTTTTATACGACTTAGAGATGGCAAGGACGACACAGGATCAGATCAGTGACTGGACTGCAAGGTTCGGAGCTTATGAGGAAAATATAAAAGACAATTATTCAGGATATATGAGCCCGCTATTTAACCGGGAATGGTCTGGCAGGAAGCTGGCATTTGTGGATATGAAGACGATGAGCGAGGCATGGTTGTTTTACAGCATAAAGGAAGATTCCATGGTTGGAATGGAGGATAACACGGCAAACCGTGATTATGACTATGAACCGTGGGGCATGAATGAGGGAATGATATATGTGCCAAATACAATCCTTGCGGTCAACAGCAAAAAGGATAACCGAGATAGTGCGGTTGCGTTCGTAAAAGCGTTATTCAGCGCAGAGGTACAGAAAAAATATTATGGAACAGAATGTGGAAATCCGGTAAATATGGATGGTGTGCGGGCATGGAATGAGGATGCACTCAGTATGGGAACGCCGGGAGGTGCTGTTGAAGTCGGTGGAAATAATTATCTGAACTGGACATATTGGCGGACGGATGAGTATCTGGAAGATTATATAGATAAGTTGAGCAGGCTCTGTGTACCTTCAAATCCGGATGCAAGAATCCGGGGCATGATAAGGGAAAATGCAGTGGACTATCTGGAAGGTAATGTGAGCCTTGAGGACACCCTGAACATAATTGATAAATCGTTGAATGTATATCTAAAAGAATAGAAATGGATGTGGTCAGGGAGGAGTTTTATAATCATGAGAATACATAGAAAAGGAATGAACGGAACGTCTGAATTTATCATACCGGGTTTTGTGGGTATTATGGTCTTCGTGATCGTACCACTTGTGGATGTATTTATATCATCGTTTCAGAAATCGGGAACAGAAAACTTTGCTGGTCTGCAAAATTATGCACTGGTCATGGAGAATGATGCATTCCGGCTGGCAGCAGGCAACTCTCTGCATTTTGAACTTGTGAGTGTACCTTTGCTGATCGTTATCTCGCTGGTAGTGGCTATAGAGGTTCATGGGATGAAAAGTAATATTATAAAATTTGTATTTCTTATCCCGATGGCGATTCCGTCAAATTCCCTCACTGTAGTATGGAGTATATTATTTGATGATCAGGGCGTGGTGAATAATATGATCGTCAGGTGGGGAATTGGCGAACCGGTAAGCTTCTTTTCCGGCAGGGCAGTTTTCTGGCTGTTCGTATGCACATTTATATTTAAAAATATTGGTTCCCACTGTCACGCCCGATGCATTTAATATATCCTCCTGCGGTACCCGTATGTTGCCGGAAACCCTTATTTCAGTAACATTAAAATAAGGCGTAGAAAT
>ERZ827512.961-NODE-961-length-32177-cov-25.798456_pt1 | contig 32177 bp, 26 predicted proteins | sample MGYA00519916_ERZ827512 | MGnify/ENA primary metagenome ERZ827512 (study PRJEB31778, sample SAMEA3449335) | human gut metagenome | biome: human gut; feature: human-associated habitat; material: faeces | place: United Kingdom | collected 2010/2012 ... | reverse complement strand
CCGGCCGAAGGCCGGCCGCCCGCGGGGGCTCCGCCCCCGCGGGTACCCCGGCGCCCCCGGCAGGGGGCACCGGGGGCGGCTGCGCCGCGAATGTTTACCTTGTGCAGAGTGTGGTGTGGGCGCGGGTGGCCGCCTCAAAGCTAGGCAGGTCAGTCGCGGCGATGGCAATGCCCTCGGTTTTGGCACGGGCCAGCATAGCGTCATCCGGGCGAATGCCCTCGGTGAGGACAACGCAGGACACATCGGCCATGAGGGCGGCAACAATGGTGTTCTGATTTGCCATAACGGTGAACCAGACCCCATCAGTGGGGGCGTGGCCCATCACCATGCTGAGAAGATCGCAGCAGTATACACCGCCGGTTATTTCCCGCTCGGGGCAGCACAGCAGGGTAAAGCCGCAGGCGCGGCAAAGCTCATTCGCTGTCATGTTCAATATCCTCCATGGGGGTGCGGTGGGCGGAAAGCCCCGCCAGGGACTGGGCCAGCTGCTCCAGCTTTTCCTTAAGCAGGTAGATGCAGTCATCCTCGGTGCGGTAGCCGCGGACAATATCCTCGGCGAGGGCATGGCAGGTGGGGGAACCGCAGCTGCCGCAATCCAAGCCGGGGAAGCGGCGCTCGTAGCTCTGCATCTTGGCGAAGAGTACCAGCGACTGGGAGGGATCGCTCCCCAGGGACATGACATTCAGCGGCTCGATCTTTTTATTGAAGTAAACATCCTCCGGCAGCCATTCCGGGGTGGGCCACTGGGTACCAACCTGTGGCAGGTCGCGGGCCAGCCGCTTGATGCGGGCGGCCGCGGCATAGGGATTTTCTACATTCATCACGCCGCCCACGCAGCCGCCCGGGCAGGCCGAAAGCTCCACGAAATCCAGGCGGGTGAACTGCTCATCCTCAATGGCCTCCAGGATCTTGATGACATTTTCGATGCCATCGGCGGCGATGTAGCGGCGCTGCCCGCTGCCGGTGGATTCACCGCTATTAGCGGCCCAGCTAAGACCGGTGCTGCCCATGTGGGAAAGATGCTCGAACTCGGGCAGCTCCATCTTTTTGACCTCCTGCACCAGCTGGGGGTATACCCGGCTGATGGCGATGGCGGCATCGATATTACGGGTCTGATTGCCCAGCGGCACCTTGGCGGCCGTTACCTTGGCGGGGCAGGGGGTAATAAACGCAACGCCGATCTCCTCCGGCTTGAGGCCGGTCTTTTCCACGGCGGCGCGGCGGGCCAGCACGGCGGCCAGCTCCACAGGGGGCTGCAGAGGCAGCAGGTGCTCCAAAAGATCGGGGAAGCGGACCCGGATAAGCCGCAGCACGGCCGGACAGGCCGAGGAGATGAGCGGCAGCGGGCCCTGATAATGCGCCATGTATTCCTTGGTGGACTGGGAGATGAGTTCCGCGGCGGCGCCCACCTCGTAAACCTCATCGAAGCCGATGCGCTGCAGGCCCAGGATGATGCGGCCGGTGTGATCCAAATGCTTGATCTGGGCGAAGAGCACCGGTGCGGGCAGCGCTATCTTATACTTGAAGCCATCCAGTGCCTCCATGGTATCGCTGACAGCCCGCTTGGCGTGGTGGGGGCAGATGCGGATGCACTCGCCGCAATCGATGCAGCGCTCGCCCAGGATGCGGGCCTTGCCATCCCGAACCCGAATGGCCTCGGTAGGGCAGCGCTTGACGCAGGTGATGCAGCCGTGGCACAGATCCTTATTGAGCGTAACGGAGTGAAAATAGGTCTGGTGTTCCATCTTTTCCTCGCTTAGTTTCTCCCGGCATCAATGCAGATCCACCCGCAGGGAGATGGTGGTGCCGACCCCCAGGACGGTGTCGATCTGCATATTGTCGGTGTATTTTTTCATATTGGGCAGGCCCATACCGGCGCCGAAGCCCTGGGCCCGGATCTCATCGCTGGCGGTGCTCCAGCCCTCCTGCATGGCCTTTTCCACATCGGGGATGCCGGGCCCCTGATCCCGCAGGACAATGGTGATGCCGTGATCATCGATCTCGGCATCGATCTCGCCGCCATTGGCGTGGATGACCATATTGATTTCGCCCTCGTACATCGAGACGGCGACCCGGCGGATGGCATCGCCGGGGTAGCCCAGCTGGCGCAGCACGCCCTTGAGGTGGCCGCTGGCTTCCCCAGCATGGACAAAGTCATCGCCGGGGACGATGTAATGATATTGCAGTGTCATGGCGGGCCCCTTTATACGCCGCGCAGGCCGGCGCCATACAGCAGGCCGCTGGCGGTGAACATGCCGCGCTGGGTGCTGATGACGGCGATGCCTTTTTCCCGCGCCAGGGTGAGGACCTCCTCGGCGGGGGTTTTGCCCCGGACAAAGATGATGCAGTGCATATCCAGCATTTCCGCGGTGCGGATGACCTGCTGGTTGAGCAGCCCGGTGAGCAGCAGGGACTGGCCCTGGCCATAGGCCAGCACATCGCTCATCATATCGCTGGCAAAGGCGCTGGTAAATTCGTGGTCGTCCTGCGGCGCGCCGCACAGCAGGCGGCCCCCCAGCAGGGTGAGGATCTCTTTCATTTTCATGGCGTATCAATCCTTTCGGCAAAAAGCGTGGAGGATATCCCCTTACTTTTTTCTATTATAACAGGCCGCGTGGGGCGGCGCAACGGGGAGAAAGGAGTGGAGGGGAGGATTTTAGGAGAGCTTTTTGACGGACTGGTGCGGTTATCACAAGGTATTCACAGAATATTTGTGCCATTTGCCGAAGAAAAAATCTTGCCAACCCCCAAAAAACACGCTATCATATAGTCACTGTAAAATTTACCGTAAAAAATATATATATACTTTTTCAGGAGGCAAATATGGTACTGGAGAAACTGATTGAACTGCTGTGCGAACAGCTTGATATTGAGGCGGACGAAGTGAATGAGAATACCGATATCGTCAATGACCTGGGCGCGGATTCGCTGGATGTAGTGGACCTGGTGATGACCCTGGAGGACGAGTTCGATATCGAGATCCCCGATGAGGACATTGAGAAGATCCACACTGTTGGCGAGCTGGCCCATTATCTGGAGGAGCACATCGACAGCTGAGAACGGCCAGAAGGCGAATAGACGGCAGCCCCCTGACCAGTGGGCCGGCTGCCGCTTTGTTTTGCCGCAAAAAACTGTATTTTGGGGCTTGACTTTGCCCCGGGTGAATGGTATAGTAATATAGTCGCAGCGGATACGCTGGTGTAGCTCAGCCGGTAGAGCAGCTGATTTGTAATCAGCAGGTCGGGGGTTCGAATCCGTCCACCAGCTCCACCACCGCATGACATAACCGAATATGGAGGAGTTCCCGAGCGGCCAAAGGGGGCAGACTGTAAATCTGTTGTCACTGACTTCGATGGTTCGAATCCATCCTCCTCCACCACAAAAAAGACGCCTTTAGGGCGTCTTTTTTGCTGTGGAGGAGGATGTGGGGAGCGCGGGCTTTTCTAAAAGGCGAGAGCCGCTGCCCTGATTTGACGCGAAGGGGGACCCCGCAAAGGTTCCCCCTTCACACAACCCCTTCCTTGCGGGGAGGAGGGTTTGCTTACGGCTTTTTTGCTGTGGAGGAGGATGTGGGGAGCGCAGGCTTTTTTGCAAGGATATTATTTCCTTTTTACAATATCTGAAGGAGAAAAAGGCGAGAATATAGGAAAAACACACAATTGTAAGATGAGCGCCAGCAAATAAAATGCAATAATTGAACAAAAATAATGAAAATGAGATTTTGATGAAAAATTCTCTTGAATTCTTTGTGAGTTGATGTTAAGATAACGCTAAGGAAACAGGAACGATTCCCATAAATTGAATGATCCTTGGCAAACCTGCTGAAAGGCAGGGACGCAAAGTAAAGCGTCTAAACGGGAAACCGCATGACCGGCTGACTGCATTCTTGAGTAAAAGAACGCAGTCAGCTTTTATATTTACAAAAATTAGAACAGAAAGGATAAATAATGCATACCAAAATCAGCAGCGGAAAGGAACATCGCCGGCACCGGGCCCGCAGGGTCTCGGTGCTATTGGTGGTGCTGGCGCTGCTGTTTACCATGCTGCCAACGGGCCTTTACACGGTGGCGGGGGCAGCTGAAGCCACCGAGACCGCCCCGCCGGAGCCCATCCCGGAGCCCATCCCGGAGCCCACCCCGGAGCCTCCGGCCGATGACACCACCGACGACCCCGCCGACGGCACCACCGACGACCCCGCCGACGGCACCACCGACGACCCCGCCGACGATATTACCGACCGGGCCGCACCGACGGCGACAGCGGTTACCGTGACCTGCTATGCGGCGGTGGATGGCGACTGGAAGCAGGTGGGAACGGTTCAGACCGACAAAATCGACAGCGATAGTACCCGCTACTATATTATGGCGGCGGAGCTGGACGGCATCTACGGCGAGTACGGCTTTTCGTCGGCGGAATATAAGGGCGAGCTGTTCTTCCCGCATACCGATAATAACGGCATCGACAAGCTTTGGGCGGATGCCCTCCCCCAAAAAAATACAGACGGCACATGGCGGATTCCCTTGAGCACGCAGGGCCCGATTTACCTCTACTACCTGCCGGGCAATACGGTCGGCTCCCCGGGCTATTTTGATAGCAGCAAGTCCAAGACCGATGCAGCGATGCTGGCGGCGAATATGTTCTACACGGTGCAGGTGGAGGACGACCTGAACAGGGTGTACCAGGAGCCGCCCGCGCCGAAGATCGCTTTCCATGGGGAGAATGTGAGCATTACCCTAAATACCGTGTCCAGTATGGCCTGGGACGCCATGGATGGCCTGACCGGAAAGCCTCTGAAGCTGGAGCCGACCAAGCAGACCGAAACCAGTGTGACCTATACCATCGTGGAAATCAGCCAGCCGGTGGTTTTCTACCCGCATACCGATACCCTGGTAATAAAATATGAGGCCGAGCCGGACGGCTGGCAGCACAAGATTGGCCAGTTTGAGCCTTCGGTGCAGGCGCCCCAGCAAAGCGCGATGGTAAAGGGCAAAAAAACCCTGCTGGTGGAACCGGGTGACGGAGACTACACGCTGCTGGCCCCGGATATTGACCGGATAGAGGTAAAGCTGACCGGCGAAAAAGCCAATGACCGCTCACTGTTCTATTCCTTTTTAGGTTGGCGGGTGGCCAATATAACGGAAGAGGTGCTGCTGCAGCCCGGTACAAAGCTGACTGCCGCAGACCTGCAGCACTATACCGGCAGCGATGGCGAAGTGACGCTGCGGGCAAAATGGAGCGGCGAGGATAAGCTGAAACGCCCAATTACCACATATTTTTTCCTGCATCTCAATGGAGAGATCAGGGGCTCGGTGGATGACGGTGTGCAATGGGAGGACCAAAAGGACTATACGCCCGCCCTACATACCACCCGGATGCTGGGGGCGGACAATATCCCGGCGGAGTACTCCAATAAAAATGCGGAGGGTGTGGTAAAGCCGCTGGTAGCGCGGGCAACCAATGGCGACAATGCCTACGCGGTGGATGACACGATCCGCAACATGGTGAATAACCCGGTGCAGGGCGGTAGGCTGGAGGATCTCCCCAATGAGGAAACGATCTTTGCCTACCTGCGGGCCCACAGCGATACCATTACCATGAAGGTGGACGGAGTGGAGATCCCCGCGGAGATGCTCAATTCGGATTACTTCCAGATCCGCTGGAACATGGTCAAGTTTGAGCATTCCGATGGCTGGCATATTGATGGTGTGCTGGTGGCCAAGCGCACCCGCTTTTTTGTGGCAAAGACCTTTGCGGGGGATGCTGAGGCGATAAAACAGGTACGGGATAAGTTCCTCATTACTGTCTCCCACACCGAAAACGGCAGCAGCGTGACCGATTTTACCCTGGTGCCGCAGCCTGCGAAGGCGGTAACGGAACAGGGCAAGCTGGGTTATACCCGCTATGATGCCGAGGCCGATACCTACACCTGGGAAGTCCCGGCCCAGCAGCGGCGGGACTACACGATAAAAGAAACCGGCCATACGCTGCAGGGTGACAAATGGCGGGTGAACAACCGCTATCTCATCCGCAATCACCCGCAGGGACTTTCGGGGGGATATCAGGACTACCCGGAGGAAAGCGGCATTACTATTACGGCGGCGGCCTACGGCAACGATGTGCCGAACACTGCGGTGCAGACCGTGGCTCTGCAGAACATATATGTGGGGATAGGTACCCTGACGGTAAAAACGCAGGATTCCATTACCGGCAACGGGCTGGCAAAGGTAGAGTATAAGTTGTCCCGGCCGGGCGGCGCTGAAGTGGTCTTGTACCGTAAGCCGAACACCACCCTTTACAGCGTGGTGCAGGAGGAGGGCTATACCGAGCAGATCGCCGACTGCAAGATCATTGCCGATGCCAGCGGTTTTTTTACCATCCGGCTGGAGGAAGGGACCTACACTCTGACCGAAGTACTGCCAACGGGGTACTTTGGCCCCGGTACTGTGCAGGTGACGGTCGCCCAAAATACTGGAGGGAATATCAGTTACCATGCGGAGGCAAAAGCGCTGCCGGAAGGGATAACACCCTCGACCGGCAGCTGGCTGCAGAATGCCGATGCCGACAATGTGGTCATCCTAAATGTACCCAGAATGCTCATCAGTGTGACGGCCCGCAGCAGTTGGCCCGCCACGGGGGATAAGCTGCCTGTGACGGTGGAGCTGTGGCGCGATGGCGCGCCGCTGACGGGTGATGCCTATACCGTGGAGCTGAACAAGGAAAACGAATGGCAATACACCTGGGAAAATCTGCCGCTTTTTACGGATGGCACGGTGGCTGATTACACGCTGCGGGAAATCGAAATAGGGGACACCTACCGTGACCCCGGTGTGGCCGAGGATGGCTTCGCGGATTACCTGGTGACCTATGCCAAGGCCCTGTACCGGCAGGCCGAGGATAAGGAATACCGGGAGGAGCACTGGTGGCAGAAGGCCGATGGAACGCAATGCTTTGCGCGGGAGGCTCTGCTGGTGGTCAATAATGAGGGCATCCGGGGCGAGATCGCCTTTGAAAAGGTGGATGAAAAGGGCTACCCATTAAAGGGCGCGGAATTTACCCTGTATGCTGATGCGGAATGTACCAAGCGGCTGGCAACAGCCACCTCCGATGAAAACGGCGATGTGCAGTTTGAGGATAAGTGGCCGGCCGGCACCTATTACCTGCGGGAGACCACCGCCCCTGTGGGCTACACTGCGGCGGAGCTCACCTGGACGGTGAAGATCGCGGCGGGGAAGGCGACCATTTCTACACCGGGCGGCACCACCGTTACCGAGGTGAAGAATACCTCCCGGCTGCGGCTGAAGTTGAAAGTGCTGGGCCCACTGGGAGAGGAACTCCCCGGGGCGGTGCTGCGGGTGACGCGGGATAATGGCAGCCCGATGCTGTATAAAACCAATGAAGCCAGCGCGGCCCTGCTGGAGCAGATGCCTGCCGGGGATTATATCATCCAGCTGGCGGGCACCCCCACGGGCTATGTGCCGGAGGACAGCGCCCCCAACCTAAAGGCCGAATACGGCACGCTGACCTATTTGGATACAGCGAATACCGCATGGCAGCTGGAACAGTGCAAGGGGGAGGAATACACCTATCTGCTGACCCTGGAGCTGAAGGAGCTGCATATCCTGCCCAGCACCGGCGGCACCGGAACGGTGCCCTTTACACTGGCGGGCGCGGCCCTGATGGCCGTAGCGGTACTGCTGCCAGGCCGAAAGAAAGTGAAATAAGCGCGCCCCCTGCCAAGGGAAGCCGCTGTGGATAACAATGATACCAAAGGAGTGAAAGTAACATGAAAAAGACAATGAAAAAGTGCCTGACGCTGCTGCTGGCGCTGGCCATGCTGCTGGCCATGGCGGTGCCCGCCGTGGCGGAGGAGAACTATTCCCGTGAGATCACCTTTAGCGGGGTGGCCGAGGGCGATACCGTGAAGGCGTACAAGCTGGGGTGGTATGATGAAAACTACAACAAATACATATTTCACGATGGATTTATAACCTTTTTGCAACATCAGGAGCCCGATAAGCTGCCGGAAAATATATTGAAGGATACCACCAAGGAAGGCTTGACCAGCATGATGGCTAGCTATGTCCTGATGAATGGTCACTCACTTCTGGATAGTCCTATTATTACATTGCCATCCAATCCGGTGGTAAAGGTTGCCGATGCCGGCAACAAGGTTCAGATGACTTTGGAGCCCGGCTATTATCTGCTGCTGGTATCTACCACTGCTGCGAATAACCGTACCTATATGCCTGTTACCGTGTTTGTGCAGGTGAAGAACGGGAATGTAAAGGTGTATGCCGCCGGCAGTGAGCTCGCCGATGACCTGACCGCTGTATTTAAGCATGAGGAAGGTCCAGCTATCAATGTACGGGTAAATGATGACAGCCGCGATATAGAATGGAAGGAAACCGCCGGTGGCCGGGTTGGCGAAACGATGGATTTCTATATGGAGGTTTCCACTCCGGCCTACACCGATAACTCCTTCAACATCACCAAATTGACTGCAAATTGCCAGCTGGCCGGGCTGAACTATGTAGCGGACAGCATGAAGGCGACTGCCCTGCCCAAAGCGGATAGCGATGCCGTAGAGGGTGCCATTAAAGGGACTACCGTAGATGCCGACGGTAATTTGACCGTTGAGCTGAATTACAGCAAGATCCGTAGTACCACCGGCAGAGGGCTGATTTATCTCCACTTCCAGGCCGCCGTAGCCCCGGATGCAGTTGCAGAATCTGAGACTTCCGCAACTGCCAAGCTGGAATATGTATTCTCCATGGAGGCGGGCACGACCAAAACGACCGCCGTCTCTACCGCTGCGGTTTATAATTACGACTTTACCCTCTTTAAGAAATCCAATGAGCTGAATATTCCCAGTGACGCGGGTTCCGGCCACAAGCCCCTGGCCGGTGCGGGCTTTACCCTGTATGCCGATGAAGCGATGAACACCCCCGTCAGCATGGTTAAGGTAGACGCTACTGCCACGACCGATGCCTACTATCGTCCCGCTACCGCTGCGGAGATTACTGCCAGTACCGGCATTGTGACCGAAATGGATGCCAATATGGGCAATGATAAGAATACCCTTTCCATCCGCGGCCTGGATGTCGGTTTCTACTATGTGAAGGAAACCAAGACTCCCTCCGGCTACTATGCCCCCAAGGGCAGCTTTAAGCTGGAGCTGACCGCCGAGCGGGATGCCAGCGAGCGTCTGGTCAAGACCCTTTCAAAAGGCGGGTTCAGCGCTCTGAAAGAGGCGGACCGTGCGCTTGTTCAGCGTGACGGAGTAAATAAGGGGCTGAATCGCTTTGAAGCCGACCTTCTCAATAGCTCCACCCCCGTACTGCCCACCACCGGTGGTGTCGGCACCGTGATGTTCACGGTGATCGGCCTGCTGTGCATGGGTGCGGCGCTGTGGTTCTTCCTGTTTGCCCGCCGTCGCCGTGAGGACGAGCAGGAGCAGAATAAGACCACCCTGTAATTTGCCATCCTCTTCATTTTCTTACCGTCCCGCCGGGTTTTTCCTCTTTCTCTCCCCGGCGGGATGGGCGGCAAGGAAAAGGCCGCAAGCCCGCTGCAACGGTTTGCGGTTTTTTCCCTGCTGCATTACTGCCAAAGGAGTACCATTCGTGACAACAAAACAAGCCAAACAAAAAAGACAAAACCGGCTGGGCACCGTGCTGGCCATCCTCATTTTTCTGCTGGGGCTGGGGATTCTATTTTACCCGGTGGCCAGCGACCTGTGGAACCAGCACCGGCAGAACCAGCTGATCTCCCACTACACCCAAAGCACCACGACCCTTGCCCCGGAGGATCACTCCGCGCTGTGGGAAGCGGCGCAGGAATACAATAAAAACCTCAGTCCCACCTTCCGGGATGCCTTTACCGGGCGGCAGCTGCCCGCGGGGGACCCCTACTGGGGCCTGCTGGATCCCGATGGCAGCGGCATTATGGGCTACATCGAGATCCCGCGCATCAGCGTGCGGCTGCCCATCTACCACGGCACCACGGAGGAGGTCCTCCAGCATGGCATCGGGCATCTGGGCGGTACCTCCCTGCCGGTGGGCGGAGAGGGCACCCACGCGGTGTTTTCCGGCCACCGGGGGCTGCCCTCGGCGCTGCTTTTCTCCGATCTGGACCAAATGCAGCTGGGCGACCATTTTTCCCTGCGCATTTTGGGGGAGCAGCTCCTCTATGAGGTGGATCAGATCCTGGTGGTGGAGCCGGATGAGGTAAAGGACCTGTACCCGGTGGAAGGGGAGGACCTTGTTACCCTGGTGACCTGTACGCCCTACGGCGTAAATACCCACCGGCTGCTGGTGCGCGGGCACCGCATCCCGCTGGAGACCGTGGAGGAAACGGTGGAAGTGACCGTGACCCAGCAGGTAGTACACAGCTTGGGCTGGAAGGGCAAGCTGTTGATCGGCGCGCTGCTGCTGTTCCTGCTTATTTTGCTCATCCTGGCGCTGCTGCGCCGCAAGAAAAAGAAAACCGGGCCCGAAGAGGGCAATGTGATAGAAAGGGGGAGAACTGATGAAAAAGCGTCTCAGAGCCGTTCTGGCCCTGATCCTGATCATACTGCTGTGTCTCCCCGCGATAGCACAGACAGCCGATCCTGACGCGCTGTGCGCGTTGACCATTGACTGTCACTATGAGAATAAGCCAGTAAGCGGCATGGGCTTTTCGCTGTACCGGGTAGCGGCGCTTTCTCCGCAGGGAGAGCACACCCTGCTGCCAGCCTATGAGGATAGCGGTATTGTGCTGGGGAACCTGCGGGATGCCGCCGACTGGCGGCAGGCGGCCGGGCTGCTGGACCAATGGGTGGAGCAGCAAAGCATTTCCCCAGAAAAGCAGCTTACCACCGCGGCTGATGGCAAAGCTGCATTAGAGGGGCTGCCCACCGGGTTGTATCTGTTGTGCGCGGCTCCCTACCAAAAGGGCGGCTGCACCTATACCACCACCCCGGTGCTGCTGGAGCTGCCGGCCCAACAGGCGGGCGGCGGGTGGCAGTACGCTGCAACGGTAGAGCCCAAGCTGGAGCGCTCCGGTACCCCCGAACCGCCGGTCATCATCATACCGGATAACCCAGCCCCCACCCCAGGGGATAAGCTGCCGCAGACCGGCCTGCTGCAATGGCCTATCACGCTGCTGGCAGCCATAGGGGTGCTGCTGGTGGCGGTGGGCTGCCGCCTGCGCCGCCGGAGGAAACCGACATGACACGAGAGCGTATCGGCCGGTTCTGCATCATTTTGGGCGGCCTGTGCATTTTGGCCGCCGCATTCCTATTGGGGTTTAATCTGCGGGAGGAACGCCGTGCCGCGGCGGCCACCCAAAGGATTTTGCCTGCTGTGGCACATAGCATCGGACAGTCTCCAGCGCCGATGCCTACCCTGCCCGCCGGAGAGCGGACGGTCTCTTTGGAGGGGGAGGAGTATCTGGGCATCCTTTCTCTACCTACCCTGGCGCTGGAGCTGCCGGTGGGGGCCGAATGGGAGATGGATTTTCTGCGCCAGGCACCCTGCCGCTATGCCGGTACCCTGGCCGGGGATGATATCATCATAGCGGCGCACAATTACCGGCGGCACTTTGCCGCGCTGCACACCCTGCGTCCCGGGGATGCCGTCCTATTTACCGATGCAGCCGGGCAGACCTACCGCTATACGGTGGACCGGGTGGAGACCCTGCCGGAGACCGCCGTGGAGGAAATGCGGGCTGGGGAGTGGGATCTTACCCTGTTTACCTGCACCTACGATGGCCGTGCCCGAGTAACGGTGCGGTGCATCCGCACGGAAGAATAACGCATTTTGCATTTTTCTCTTGACAAAGCTGCAAAATGGTGTAGAATAACATCAAGTGAATAACGATAGCGACCCCGCAGAAACATTCAGAATCGTAAGAGACTGAATATGGAGGGGGCTCTGGAGAATCTCATTGAGTTGAGTGCCGAAGGTGCAAGGCGGTTTTTCCGCCGAATCTCTCAGGCAAAAGGACAGAGCGGTCATCAAAGCATCTTTTGTTTGATCGCTCGCTATTCTTCAGAGGCTGCCGCTTAAAAAAGACGGGCAGCCTTTTTATTATCCTTTTTTCACTGCAATATTTTAATCAGGAGTGAAACAAATGGAAGCAGCATTGCTCAACATCGTACAAAAAATCAACGGCTATCTCTCGGATTATATCCTCATCATCCTGCTGGTGGGCGCGGGCCTTTATTTCTCCATCCGTACCCGCTTTGTGCAGGTGCGCTGCTTTGGCGAGGGTATGCGCCGGGTATTCGGCAACATCAATCTCCATGGCGGAAAGCAGCAGGGCGGCTTTTCCTCCTTCCAGGCACTGGCCACGGCCATTGCCGCGCAGGTAGGTACCGGTAATATCGTCGGCGCCTGCGGTGCTATCCTCATCGGCGGGCCCGGCGCCATCTTCTGGATGTGGATCATCGCTTTCTTCGGCATGGCTACCATCTATGCGGAAGCGGTGCTGGCGCAGGAGACCCGTGTAGTCAATGCGGACGGCAGCGTCCACGGCGGCCCGGTTTATTACATCAAGCGTGCCTTTAAGGGTGGCTTCGGCAAGTTCCTGGCCGGCTTCTTCGCCGTAGCCATCATCCTTGCGCTGGGCTTTATCGGCAGCATGGTCCAGTCCAATTCCATCGGTGAGGCGCTCTCCAATGCCACCGGCGTTCCCACCTGGGTCATCGGTATTGTTGTGGCTGCTCTTTCCGCCTTTGTATTCCTGGGCGGCAGCCACCGGGTGGCCTCCTGGGCTGAAAAGATCGTCCCCGTGATGGCCTGTCTGTACCTCATTGGCGGTCTGGTGGTGCTGCTGGCCCGCATTCGTTTCATCCCGGAGACCTTTGGTATGATTTTCCGCTATGCGTTCCAGCCGCAGTCCATCATCGGCGGCAGCTTCGGCTTTGCGCTCAAGCAGGCCATCAGCCAGGGCGTCAAGCGCGGTCTGTTCAGCAATGAGGCAGGCATGGGCTCCACTCCCCACGCCCACGCTATGGCTAAGGTAAGCTGCCCGCACGAGCAGGGCGTTGTGGCCATGATCGGCGTTTTCATTGATACCTTTGTCGTCCTCACCATGACCGCTCTGGTCGTTATCTCCACCCTGTATGCCGGCAACGGGATCCTTGCCTCCGGCGCAGCCGAAGGTGTCAGCAAGACCAATATGGCGCAGCTGGCGTTCTCCAGCATCATGGGTAATACCGCCGGCAGTCTGTTCGTGGCCATCTGCCTTATGTTCTTCGCTTTCTCCACCATCCTGGGCTGGAACTTCTTCGGCCGTATCAATGTAGAATACCTCTTTGGCAAAAAGGCCGTCCCGGTCTATTCCATCATCGCTGTGGCGCTCATCTTCCTCGGCTCCTGCGTATCCAATGACCTAGCTTGGGAGCTTTCCGATATGTTTAACCAGCTGATGGTTATTCCCAACTTTCTGGCTATCGTAGCACTGGGCGGGCTGGTAGCAGCCGCTGCCAGGAAGGGCAGCCGCGAGACCCTCAAAAAGTGATCCCACATAAAAAAGCCCCCTCCGGTACACCCGGAGGGGGCTTTTGCTTTATGATTTACGCGGCATTGGCAGCCGGGGCCTCCTCCCCGTAAAAATCGGGCCAGTCATCGCCAAAGAGATCGCCGTTATCACCAGCATTATAGTCATCGCCAAAATTGTAATTGTAGGAATCATCAAAGTTATCATAGTAGCCGTATTCATCGCCGTAGTAGCTCAGCCAGTCCTCCAGCTCATTCAGCAGCGGCTGCATGGCAGCCATCATCACAGAAAAGAAGATGATCCCGATGAGGAACAGCGCGGCCTTGGCCAGCAGCATGCCGCGGGCAAAGCGGGCCAGCTGGGGGTTGCTGCTCACGCCGCACGCCCACACTATCATAAATATAAGCCCAATGACCGGCACCATCGCCAGCAGAATAAGCCCCATATAGGCCCACATACTCAGTCCGCCGCTGACAGTCTGTTCGGGACTTTGGTTTCGCACGGTATAGCGTTCGCCGTGGGCGCGGCAGTCGCTGCAGTGGGGACATTTCTGGCCAGGCTGTAGCCGCCGGCCGCAGCTGGGGCATACATTTTGGTTCATCGGCTTGCCGCACTCTGGGCAAAGCTCCGCCCGGTCATCATATACGGCACTGTTGCAGTTCGGGCAAAATCTCATGGGGGATTCCTCCTATCGTTGCGCTGCCGCACGGCAGCTCTTTCTTATGGTTCTATTCTAACATATTTTTTTGCCGAGGAAAAGTACAAAATCCAGCGAAACCTCCCCCATTCTTCACGGGGGAGGCTTCGCTGTGATATTGAAAAGGAGTATGGAGAAGTTGGCAAGTTAATTGGTGGCGCTGCTGGGTACATATTCGGTCAGTACCACACTGTGGGTGTATTCCCGGCCATTGCGGGAGACCTTGATCTCCACCCGGTCGCCTACGCTGTGGGCGGCCAGTGCCGCTTTCAGCTCATCCGCGGTGGAAACCTCCACCCCGCCAAAGCTCAGCAGCCGGTCGCCGGCCTGCAGGCCGCCCTTATCCGCTATGGAGCCGGACTCCACGCTTTGAATATACACGCCGGTGCTGTCCAGCCCGTAGTAGCGGGCGGTGCGCTCATCGGTGATATCCACCAGGCTGACACCCAGCACGATCTGACCAGTCACATAGCCGTGGCTGATGAGATCCTCGATGATGGTCTTGACGCTGTTGATAGGAATGGCAAAGCCGATGTTATCCACGGCATTGCCGCTGGAATCGCTGGTGGATTTGGCATTGACAATGCCGATCAGCTCTCCGCTGGCATTAAAGAGACCGCCGCCGGAATTACCGGGGTTGACCGCCGCGCTGGTTTGCAGCAGGGTCATGTTGTTGCCGTCTATCGTTACCTGGCGCTCCAGCGCGCTGACGATACCATCGGTGACGGTGCCGGAAAGGGTACCCAGCGGGTTGCCGATGGCCAGCACGGCGTCGCCCACCTTCAGGGTGTCACTGTCGCCCAGAATAGCCGGGGTCAGGTCTTTGGCGTCCACCTTCAGCACCGCGATGTCGTTATCCTCATCGGTACCCACCAGGGTGGCGGCATAGGTGCTGCCGTCATTGGCAGTCACGGTGATCTGCTGTGCGCCTTTTATCACATGGTAGTTGGTCACAATGTAGCCATCCGCCGTCAGCACCACGCCGGAGCCTGCGCCCTGGGTGACATACTGCCGGAAGAAGTAGTTGGTCGCCACACTTTCGGTGGTGATGGCCACTACGCTGTCCTCCACCTGCTGCACCACACCGGAATAACTGACGCCGACGGTGGAACCGTTGGTGGAAGGGACCTCTACCCCTTGATACAGAACGGTGGAACCGGTGCCCAGCAGGCCGCTCTTGGCAGCGATCACAGCGCCGCCTGCGCCGCCCACCATCGAGAGCACCAGGCAGCCTGCCAGCAGCAGCGCCGTACCCTTTTTGCCCCGTCCTGTGGATTTTTTGTTTGCGTCCGAGGGATGATACCCCGAAGCAGCCGTTTGCTGCGCCTGCCCGGACGCGGCATCTTGATGGATGCTGTCTTTATCATAGCGATACTCCCCGGTGGGAAGATCGGTATTGCCGGTGGTAAAGTTGCGGTCATTAAAGTTGTCGTTCGGATATGTCATGGAACTGACCTGCCTTTCTGTGGGGTGCCTGGCCCCTTGACTGTTTCCTAGTATACCGTTAAATTGTGAACAATGCTTGACCTGTTTTTTTAAGGTCGGTAAAAATGCCGTGACGATTTGGTGAAATATTGTAAATAAATTTTGAAGCCCCTGCCTGCGGCGGGTTTTCCGTCGGCATCCTCCGCAAGCTTCTGCCGTGTCCGGGCCGTACCTCCCCCCGCCCGCTTCTTTTGGCCTCCCGCCTCCCAATTCCCCACAAAATCCCCGCAATCCCTTGCAAATGCCGCAAAAACCCGTATAATATAAAGGTATATATCCTACTGAAAGGGAGAAAGAAATACTATGGCAGATCAAAAGAAAATGGTAGCCGAGATCACCTCGATGGAGGACGATTTTGCGCAGTGGTATACCGATGTCGTTAAAAAGGCCGAGCTGGTCGATTACGGCAGCGTCCGCGGCTGCATGATCATCCGCCCCTATGGCTATGCCATTTGGGAAAATATCCAGCATATTCTTGACGGCATGTTCAAGGCGACTGGTCACCAGAATGTCTATATGCCTATGCTCATCCCGGAGAGCCTTCTGCAGAAAGAGAAGGACCATGTGGAAGGCTTCGCCCCGGAGGTCGCCTGGGTCACCATGGGCGGCGAGGAAAAGCTGGAGGAGCGCCTGTGCGTGCGCCCCACCAGCGAAACGCTGTTCTGCGAGCACTATTCCCATATCATCCACAGCTACCGTGACCTGCCCAAGCTGTATAACCAGTGGTGCAGCGTCATGCGCTGGGAAAAGACCACCCGCCCTTTCCTGCGCAGCGCCGAGTTCCTGTGGCAGGAGGGCCACACCATGCACGAAACCGCCGAGGAAGCCAAGGCTGAGACCGTGCGCATGCTGAATGTCTACGCAGAGATGTGCGAGAAATATCTTGCCATCCCCGTTGTTAAGGGCGTCAAGACCGATAAGGAAAAATTTGCGGGCGCCGAAGAAACCTACACCATCGAGGCCATGATGCACGACGGTAAGAGCCTGCAAAGCGGTACCTCCCACTACTTCGGCGACGGCTTTGCCCGTGCCTTTGATATCCAGTTCACCGACCGCAACAATACCCTGCAGTATCCTCACCAGACCAGCTGGGGTATGTCTACCCGCATCATCGGCGCCATTATTATGACCCACGGTGATAATAACGGCCTGGTGCTGCCCCCCGCTGTCGCTCCCATCCAGGTCATGGTCGTCCCCATCGCCCAGCATAAGGAGGGCGTTGCCGAGACCGCTTCCGCCCTGTGTGAGCGCCTCAAAAAGAACTTCCGTGCAGACATAGATCTTTCCGAGAACAGCCCCGGCTGGAAGTTCGCCCAGTATGAGATGAAGGGCGTCCCGCTGCGTCTGGAGATCGGCCCCAAGGATATCGAAGCCGGCCAGTGCGTGCTGGTCCGTCGCGATAACCGCGAAAAGACCTTCGTCAAGCTGGAGGATCTCGAAAGCGAGATCACCCGCCTGCTGGCTGAGATCCACGACAGCCTGTACCAGAAGGCCCTGGCCAACCGCGAAGCCAATACCTATGTTGCCCACGATATGGCCGAGATGCACAAGGTCGCTGATGGCACCAACGGCTTTTATAAGACCATGTGGTGCGGGGAGCTGGCTTGCGAGCTCAAGATGAAGGATGAGATCGGCGTTACCAGCCGCTGCATGCCGCTGGAGCAGGAAGACCTCGGTGCCACCTGCGTCTGCTGCGGCCGCCCCGCCAAGCACATGATCATTTGGGGTAAGGCTTACTAATATCTGAACAGAATCTGTGACAGCCGCCGGATGGGCGCCCCGCAGGGGACCCGTTCCCTTCGGGAGCGGGCCTGACGGGCTTCGCCCGTCCCGGCGGTTTCACCGCCGCCCCTGCGGGGCGCCCCACTTTCTGCACCCACTCTCCCCGGCAGCAAAGCCCCAGCCCCGCGGGCCCGCCCGCTTTCCATGGTCGGTTTCGGCTTTGCCGGCAAAATTTTTTTGTCCAAAATCAAAAGGAGGTCATCCCCATGGGTTGTACTCACGATTGCAGTACCTGCGGCCACGATTGCGGCAGCGAGCAGGATTTTTCCAAAAAACTCAATGAAATGAGCAGCGTCAAAAAGGTCATCGGCGTCGTCAGCGGCAAGGGCGGCGTCGGCAAATCCCTCGTCACCAGCCTGCTGGCCGTCAGTATGCAGCGGCTGGGCTACCGCACCGCCATCCTGGATGCCGATATCACCGGCCCCAGCATCCCGCAGGCATTCGGCCTTCGGGAAAAGATCGAAACCCTCGGTGAGGTCATGCTGCCCGCCGTCTCCCGCTTCGGCACCCAGGTCATGTCCATCAATCTGCTGCTCGAACGGGAAAGCGATCCCGTTGTCTGGCGCGGCCCGGTCATTGCCGGGGCGGTGGGCCAGTTCTGGACCGATGTGTACTGGAAGGATGTCGATTTTATGTTTGTCGATATGCCCCCCGGCACCGGCGATGTCCCTCTCACCGTATTCCAGTCCCTCCCCGTGGATGGCATCATCGTGGTCACCACGCCGCAGCAGCTCGTCGGCATGATCGTGGAAAAAGCGGTAAAAATGGCCGAGATGATGAAGGTTCCGGTTCTGGGCCTCATCGAGAATATGAGCACCTACACCTGCCCTGATTGCGGAAAGCAGCATGCTATTTTCGGCGAAAGCCACCTTGATAGCATCGCGGCGGAGCACAACATTCCGGTGCTGGCCCGCCTGCCCATCCAGCCCGCGCTCGCCTCACTGATGGATACCGGTACCATCGAGCTGTTTGAGGGCGACTTTATGCAGCCCGCCGCCGACCGTCTTTGTGCCCTGCTGCCCCGCTGAAAGGAGATTGACCCTATGATCCTCACCATTGATATCGGCAACTCCAATATCTGCTTTGGCGTCTACGAGGGCAAAAATGCCCTCTTTACCGCCCGCGCCAAGACGGACCCCCTGCGTACCGAAACGGAATACGCCGTCCTTCTCTCGCAGATCTTCCGTCTGCATCAGTCCGATCCGGCCCAGCTTACCGGCGCGGCCATCTCCTCGGTCGTACCGGCGCTCACCGCCGTATTCCACGATGCCGTCCGCATCCTCGGCAATGGCCATATCCCCACCATTGTGGTTGGCCCCGGGGTCAAAACCGGCCTTAATATCCGTATCGATGAACCCGCTTCCTTGGGTGCGGACCTGGCCTGTACCGCTGTGGGCGCGGCGGAAAAATACCCCCTGCCAGCCATCATCATCGATTTGGGCACCGCTACCAAAATCACCGTCGTCACCGAGGACCGCAGCTTTATCGGCGGCGCTATCCTCCCTGGCGTCAAGATCTCGCTGGAGGCGCTTTCAGGGTCGGCCTCGCTGCTGCCCTCCATCGGTCTCGGTACCGGTAAGATCAAGACCATCGGTAGCAATACGGTGGATTGTATGCTCTCCGGTGTGGTGCTGGGCACCGCCTGTATGGTGGATGGCCTTATTGAGCGCTACCGAGAGGAACTGGGCGAAGTTCCCAGTGTGGTGGCCTGCGGCGGCCTTTCCCCGGCTATCGTGCCGCATTGCCGCACCAACATCATCCTCGATCAGGATCTGCTGCTGGATGGCCTTTTGGCCATCTACCGCCGCAACGCCCCGCCCAAACAGCACTGAACCGTACATTTTGCCCCCTCCCGCTTTGGGTGGGGGCTTTGCTTTTTCCTGGTACGGCTTGCGCGGGGCAGGGGATAGGGGCGCAGCCCCGGCAGCGCTTCGCGCCGCCGAAGCGGACTTCGTCCGCTTGCCCGCCTCCGGCAGGCGGGCTGCGCCCCTTTCGCTTTCCCTCCTATCCCACCATCCGTTCGGCCAAAGCCCGCCCCTCCCTTGCGGCAGCCAGTGCCATTATGTTATATTAAGATGAAGTAGATTGGTAAATCAGTTTTACGGAGGGAAGCAAGTGAACATAATAATTCGCAGGATGAAAAGCAGCGATGCCGACGCGCTGTACCGCCTGTTGTCCGATCCGGAGGTAATGCGCTATTTGGAGCCGCTCTATGATAGGGCGCAGACCGAGGCATTTCTGCACCGCGCGGGATTATCCGAGCCGCCGCTTGTGTATGCCGCCGAAGGAAACGGACGCTTTATCGGCTATGTCATTTATCATCCATACGATGAGGAAAGCATCGAAATTGGCTGGGTGCTTTTCCCAGCGTACTGGGGGCGCGGGTACGCGTCAGCGCTGACGGATCAGCTCATTTGCAGAGCAAAACAGGAGCATAAGAGCATCGTTATCGAGTGCATTCCAGAGCAGAAGGCAACGGATCGAATCGCAATAAAAAAGGGCTTTCGTTATTGCGGGGTCTGTGATGGGTTAGCTGTCTATCGCCTTGTGTGACCCCCTCTCCCCAAGCCACCCATTTCGCCCATTTGCCCCTTGCATTTTGCCCCCTCATCTGTTATGATATGTCGCGGAAGCCGCCCCCTACCGCACCGGCAGCGGAGTCGCTTCCTAAAATTTTGCGCTGTATCCCACATCCGCCGCAGGCCCCGCTGCGCCGCTTTTGCCACGGGGCGTATCCCAAAAGGGAACGCCACCCGCCGCAATGATAAAGCGTCCCGTGTGCCGCCGTACCCGGCAAAGGAATAGCAGCAAGGAGGATTATCATGTCAAGTTCCACCAACCGCACCCGTACCCTTACCACACTCGGCATTCTTACCGCCATCATCCTGGTGATGACCTTCACCCCCCTCGGCTACATCAAAACCATGGGTCTGGAGATCACCCTCCTGCACATTCCCGTCATCCTCGGCGCGGCCCTTACCGGCCCCGCCGGCGGCATGGTGCTGGGTGCAGTGTTTGGCTTCACCAGCTTCTTTCAGTGCTTCGGCCTAAGCACCTTCGGCACCACCCTGTTCAGCATCAATCCCGCTGGCACCTTTATCGTCTGTGTGATTCCCCGTGTCCTGCTGGGACTGGTTGCCGCCTACCTCTACCGCGGCTTCGATCACCTCACCGGCAAGTGGAGCGGCACCATCACCGGTGCTCTGGCCACCATCTGCCATACGGCAATGTTCATGGGCACGCTGGCGATCTTCTTCTACACCAGTGACTATCTTCAGGGCTTCGCCGCTATGATGGGCACCACCAATGTCTTTGCGTTCATCATCGCCTTTGTCGGCCTGCAGGGCCTCCTGGAGATCATCCTCGCCGCCATCGTGGTCGGTGCGCTGGTCCCCATCATCAAAAAGACCCGCCGCGTCTGATTTTCACTTACCCCAATAAAATAGCACGCAAAAAAGAGGCATCCGTTGTGGGTGCCTCTTTTCTCGTTTCTGCAGGGCTTTGGTTCGGCCGCAGGCCCCGATGCTCCGCATCGGCCCCGCCCGCTGCGCGGCGGGGTGCCCGGGCTTCGCCCGGGCGGCCTGCGGCCGCCCTCCCGCCCAGTTCTATTCTTAGTCCAGCGGATGCTCCAGCGCCATAAAGGCCCCCTTCACATCCTCCCCGGCCGGGTAATGATACTCCTCGTCATGCTCCGTCTCGGGGTCGCCCACCCGGTGCGTCGGGATAAAGATCGGAATGGGGCAGTCGTCCACCGCCTTGATGACCCGCGCGCGGTTCTCCTCGGTATCCTCCAGCGCCAGCGCCGCCAGCAGCGTCGGGGTGGTAAAGTGTTCCCCATAGGGAATACGAATCACCGTCTCCCATACCTCCCGCTCAAAGTCGCTCCCGCCGGTCGCCAGCGGCAGCGTAAAGATGACCCGGTGCCCGGTCCAATATTCCTGTATCTGCTGGAAGCCCTTCTTCAGCAGCGGGGTCTCCTCCTCATCGCAGTCCACCTCCAGTCCATCGCCGAAAATCAAACGGCTCAGTGCGTAGTCGTCATTCTCCACCAGCGTGATCCACCCCGGCCCCAGCTCCTTGGTAAACTTCTTCATGTCCATTCCTCCCTGAATATACTATTCGTATATATTTTATAATATTATACCTACCTTGCGGCAGCATACGGCGGCTTGACGAAAATCGCCGCTGGCTGCGTTGCCCTCCCAAGGCAACAGCCCGTCTCCGCCGGGCAACAGCCTTGCTTCGGTCTGCCTTGCCATCATCCGATTTTCCCCCGCACCGCCTCACTTGCAGTATTTCCGGAAGATCTCCAAATACCGGTCGCCAAAGGAAACCAGTGTCACATCGTCCAGCGGCAGCACCAGCGGATCAGAAAGCCAGTTGCCCAGCGCGTCCACCCGCTTCATGGTCAGGTAGCGGCTGTCTACCTTCATCAGCCGCCCCAGGAAGTACAGCGATTCCTCCGGGTTGCCCTCACATTCCACCGCGGCCCAGCCGCCGTATTGGGCCATAATGCCCTCCAGTAGCTCCTGCCAGCCGCGGCAGGCAAAGCCCGGCGCCTTTACGGCGTCGTACAGCTTCTCTCCGGCCATCACCTTTTTCAGGAACGGCACATCGTCCATCTGCTCCACCTCGGTAATATCCCCGGTGCGCAGGGCGCAGTAGCCGTCCAGCACAAAGTTCGTCTGCCGCTGCAGCACCACCAGCTCGTTTTCCACCGCTACCGGCACCCCGGCATATTCCGGCGCCACCAGCTCATCCCGGTACAGCACCATCATGTTCTTTTGCTGCATCGCTTTCTGCAGCAGGTCCTTTTCCTGCATATCATGTCCCTCCCTGGGAGCGTCCCATCTTGGCCAGCTCCCATTCCTTCAGCTCTTTCAGTTCGTTATAGATCGCCGCATAGCTGCGGTGCCGGCTTTCGGGGATCAGCCCCTCCCGCACCGCCTCCAGCACGGCGCAGCCCTGCTCAGTGCGGTGGCTGCACCCGGTGTAGCGGCAATGGTCCTTGTATTTCTCCATCTCGGGGAAGCACTCCGCCAGCTCCGCCGCCGGCATCGGCTCCGCTTTCGCGAATTCCAGCGCCGAAAATCCCGGGGTATCGCACAGCCAGCCGCCGTGCCCATCGGGGAACAGCTCCACATGGCGGGTGGTATGCCGTCCCCGCCCCAGCTTTTTGCTGATCTCCCCGGTCGCCAGCTTCAGCTCCGGGTACAGCCCGTTCATCAGGCTGCTTTTCCCGGCGCCGCTGTTGCCGCAAAAGGCCGTGATCCCGCCCTTCAATAGCGCAGCGGCCTCGGTCAGTCCCTCCCCGGTCAGGTTGTTCACCACCGCAGTGGGGTGGCCCGCCTTGCGGTAGATCTCCGCCCAGGGGGTCGGGTCGGCCAGGTCAGGCTTGGTAAAGATCATCACCACCGGGATGTCCCTGCGGGCCGCAATCGCCGTCAGCTGGTCTATGACCAGTGCGTTGGGGGCCGGGTCCGCCAATGAGATCACCATCGCCAGCCGGTCCAGGTTGGCCACCGGCGGCCGCTGTAAGGTGTTTTTTCTCGGTGCTATGGCGGTGATGCTCCCGCAGCCGGGCTCGGTCGGCTCAAACCGGCATCGGTCGCCCACCAGCAGGGTGGTTGCGTCCTTGCGGAAGATGCCCCGTCCCCGGCATTCGGTTTTTGTTCCGTCCTCGCTGATGACGGTATAAAACCCGCCCAGCGAGCGCACGATCAACCCCTCCATTTACTCACCAAAGGCCGAAGAATAGTCGGCCGTCCAGTAGTACTGCCCGGTGGCAAAGTCCACCGAAGCGCTCTTATACACCTCGCCGTCGATCAGCACATCCGCCATGCAGGTGCCGCTGCCCTGCAGCGGGATGGAGATGAGCCGGGTGTTGCGGGGCTCTATTACCTCACTGTATACGGTCTCGCCGTTCAGTACGGCGGTCACATTCACGGTGCCGGGCAGATCAGGCGGTGTGGTCTGCAGCGTCACGGTGGCCTCGCCGTTCACATTGGCGTTATCCACTGTTCCCACCACCAGGGTAATCTTGCTCCCAATGGGCACCATGCTGGGGGAAGCCGGGGTTTGGCTGATCACCAGCCCGTCATACTGGTAGTCGGTCAGCTGGTAGGTCACCGTCACATCAAACTGCGCATCCCGCAGCACCTGCACGGCGCTCTCCTCGGGGTAGCCTAGTACCTCCGGCACCTGCACCTTTTCCTTATTGCTGCCCACGCTTACATACACCACCACGGTGCTGCCGGCGGCCACGCTCTGTCCGGCATCGGGGCTGGTACGCACCACGCTGCCTTCGGCTATGGTGTCGCTGGCAATATCGGTAGTGGAATATTTAAGCCCCAGGCTTACCAGCTTGGCGTAAACGGCGGTCGCCTCCTGGTTGGTAAAGGTCGGGATGGTCACCATCTTGTTGCCGGCGCTTACCCACACCTGCACCGTGCTGCCTTTTTTCACACTGGTGCCGGCGTTGGGGCTCTGCCGGTAGATCTGCCCCTCCTCATAGTCGGCATTGTAGTCCTCGCTCTCCAGCTTTATCTTGATGCCAGGGTAGGCCCCGTTGGAGGAGGCGGCGGTAAAGTCCACCCCGACCAGGTTCGGCAGGGGGATATCCTCCACTGACTTAAAGGGCTGATAGATCTGGAACATCACCAGCACAAAGAGCAGGGAAGCCACCACTACGCCGCAGGTCACCGCAAACAGCTTGGAAAGTGGGGTGGTCAGCCGGTCGCGCAGCCTTTTCTTTTCGTTATTTTCACCAGTTTTTGCGGCCTTCTGGGAGGCCATGACGCCCTGCTTTTTGGGCATAATGCCAATACCCTCGCCGCTCTTTTTCGCCGGCTTGGCCGCCCGGGCGGTATACGCCGGGAAGGTTGTCTTGGGGTCCACCAGCCACTTCCGCAGGTCGGCTATCATCTCACCGCAGTTCTGGTAGCGGCAGTCGGGGTCCTTGGCCATGGCGTGCAGGGTGATCTGCTCCAGACCCACCGGCACATTGGGATTCAGACTCCGCAGCGCCTTGGGGTTCTGCTCCACCTGCTGCAGCGCCACACTGATGGGCGACTCCCCGTCAAAGGGCAGCCTGCCGCTCAGCATCTCAAAGAGGATAACACCCACCGAGTAGATATCGGTGCGCTGATCCACCGCATCGCCCAGGGCCTGCTCCGGGCTGATATAGTGGACCGAACCGATGGCGTTGCCGTCAATGGTGCGGCTCTGGCTCATGGCAAAGCGGGCAATGCCGAAGTCCATCACCTTTACATCGCCCTTTTCGGTCACCATGATATTCTGCGGCTTGACATCCCGGTGGACGATGCCGTTTTCATGGGCACACTGCAGGGCGGTCAGCACCAGCCCGGCGATATTGGCGGCCGTTTTGCCGGGGATGGGCTTCTTCCGCTCGATATACTCCTTCAGGGTGATGCCGCTGACATACTCCATCACCAGGTAGGGATTGGGCACATCCAGTACCACATCGTAGATTTTGACGATATTGGGGTGAGAAAGGGCATTGATGGCCCGGCTCTCATTGCGGAAGCGCCGCAGGTACTCCTCATCGGCGGCATATTCATCCCGCAGCATTTTTACCGCCACGGTCCGCAGCGCCTCGGCATCAAAGGCCCGGTAGACATTGCACATGCCGCCTACCCCCACCAGCTCCTCTATGAGGTAGCGGTCTGCCAGCTTGGTTCCCAGTATATTTTCCATGTGTTTCGTTCTCCTCTCAGCGGTTGTGGATCAGTACGGCGGTGATGTTATCCGGTCCGCCGGCGGCATTGGCTTTCGCTATCAATGTATGGATATCCCCACCCTGCAGAATCTCCTGCAGGGTGCCGGCCAGCTCCCCGGGCGGCAGGGTATTATACAATCCGTCACTGCACAGCAGCAGGGCGTCTCCCCGCAGCAGGTCTATCACGGTGTAGTCCGGCTGGACCTCCGGCTCCACCCCTATGGCCCTGGTAATGGCGTGCCGGTCCGGGTGATGGGCGGCTTCCTCGGGGCTCAGCAGGCCCTGCCGCAGCAGTACCGCCACCGCGGTGTGGTCCTCGGTCACCTGGATCAGCTCCCCCTGCCGCAGCAGGTAGCAGCGGCTGTCGCCTACATTGGCCACCAGCGCCACCCCATCACTGATGACGGCGGCGCAAAGGGTACTGCCCATGCCGGTCAGGGCCCCGCCGCTTTGGCCGCTGCGGGTGTATACCGCCCGGTTGGCCCCGGCGATGGCCGTTTCCAGCAGCAGCCGCAGGCTGCGTTCCTCCATGTGGGATCGCAGGCTGCTTTCGATCATGCGGCGCACCTCCTCGGCAGCAATGCCGGCCGCTATTCCGCCGCCAACTTCGCCCCCCATGCCATCGCATACGACGGCATAGCCGCTTCCCTGGTCAAATACCTCCCCGGCAAAGCGATCCTCATTGGTTTCCCGCACCATTCCGCGGTCTGTCGCTCCGTAGATATGCAGCATCTTTCTTTTCCCCTCCTCGGGAAGTTTTCCGTCTGTCCGGGCTTTGTCCCCGCCCGGCCTTTACAGGGGGCCGCTCCCAGCACCCCCACAGCCTCCGCGCCGTCTCGCGGCCCTCACCGGGCGGCCGCTCCCCGGCGCTCATTCCTCGTCATTTCGTACCGTCTCCGGCTTTCCCGGCCTCCGCCCTTCTCAGCTGGCCGCAGGCCGCGGCAATATCGCTGCCCAGCTCCCGCCGGACGGTCGCGTTCAGCCCCAGCGCCCCCAGCCGGGCCGCGAAGCGCTGCACCGCTCCTTTATCCGGCCGTTTGGTGCCGCGTTCCGCCACCGGGTTCACCGGGATCAGATTCACATGGCAGTTTTGCCCGCCCAGCAGCTTCGCCAGCGCCTCGGCATGGGCCGGGCTGTCATTCACCCCGGCGATGAGGGCATATTCGTAGCTGATGCGGCGCCCCGTTTTGGCAAAGTAATTTTTGCAGCTTTGCATCAGCCGGGCAATGTTGTGCTGCTTATTCACCGGCATAATGCCGCTGCGGGTCTCATCATCGGCCGCGTGCAGCGAGATGGAAAGGGTCAGCCCCAGCCCCAGCTCCGCCAGCTCGTCAATGCGGTCGCACAGGCCGCAGGTGGAAAGCGAAACATGCCGCAGGCTCAGGTTTCTGCCCTCCGGCGAGGATAGTATCGTCAAAAAATCCAGTACATTGCGGTAGTTATCCAGCGGCTCGCCTATGCCCATCAGCACCAGCGAGGAGATCGGCTCTCCCGCCTGCCGCTCCGCCTCATAGACTTCTCCCAGCATCTCGGCCGGGGTCAGGCTGCGTACCAGCCCTCCCAGCGTGGAGGCGCAGAATTTGCACCCCATGCGGCAGCCCACCTGGGTGGAAATGCAGAGGCTCAGCCCATGCTCGTACCGCATCAGAACGGCTTCCACGCAGTTCTGGTCAGGCAGCTCCAGCAGCAGCTTCACGGTTTCATCCAGCTTGCTTTCCAGCCGCCGCCGGGTGGTAAGCACCGTGAGAAAAGCACGCTCCTCCAGCTTTTGCCGCAGGGCGGTGGAAAGATTGGTCATTTCGGCAAAGGAGCCGACCCGTTTTTGGTGGATCCACCGGTAAATTTGTCCGGCGCGGAATTTAGGCTCCCCCAGTGTGCCGGTGACCCATTCGGTGAGCTGCGGCAGCGGCAGGGAAGAGATATCGACTTTTTCCATATCCATTCGGCTCCTTTCGTGGAATTTTAGCGGGATCAGTAAAGCCCTTTCACTAATACGGCAAAATGGCCGCTTTTTTGCATGTGAAAGGTTAATATTTCACTTTTATTTACGGAAGATTTACAACATATGAAAATATTGGGTGAACATCTCATAAATAGAGGATTTTACTGGGAAATTACAACTGGGATTTGTTATGCGGATTGAGGGCAAGTTTGTGGTCGCCTAGCGGCGGCGCGGCGCATTTTATTTTGGATTCAGCAGGGAGCAAATTAAAAATCGACCTTTAAGCGTCGTCGCGTCGGACGCAACCTTCGCTTAAGTCGGGCTGACCCTGCGCTTTGCTCCGGGCAGCCCTCCCCGCTGCGGTGCATCCTCCTTTCCCCACAAGGTCTTACGACCTTGCGGGGGCCCCGATTATACGGGGCGTACCGACGCGTTACGGGTCTTTAGGGCGGAGCCCTGAATGACTTTTGGTTACTTTTCTTCATAGAAAAGTAACCCCTCGCCGGGCAGGCATACAAATTTTGATATCTAAAAGGCTCCGCCCCGCCGCCAGGCGATAGCAAGCTATCACCATAACAAGCCGCAAGCATTTACAGCTTTTTTTCCAGCACGGCATAGAAAAAGCCATCCCCGCCGGTTTGTTCCGGCAGGCAGGTCACCGGCTCCCCGCACAGGGCAAGCTCCCGGTGCTCCCGCAAAAAGGCATTCACCACGCCCTCATTCTCGGCGGGGTTCAGGGTGCAGGTGCTGTATACCAGCCGCCCGCCGGGGGCTAGGTACCGGGCGGAGGTTGTAAGAATGGCCAGCTGCGTCTGCGGCAGGGCCACCCCCTCCGCGGGGTCCTTATAGCGGATCTCCGGCTTGCGCCGGATGACCCCATAACCGGAGCATACCACATCACACAGGATGCGGTCAAATACTCCCAAGGATTTATCGTAAATTTGGGCGTCGTTCGCCTTTGTTTGGATGCAGCGAAGCCCCAAACGGGCCGCGCCGTCCTCCACCAGCTTCAGCCGATGGGGATACAGGTCCATCGCCAGCAGGCTGCCAGTGTCCTCCATCCGCTCCGCCAGGGTAAAGGTCTTTCCTCCCGGGGCCGAGCAGACATCCAGCACCCGGTGGCCGGGCCGTACCGCCAGCGCGGCGGCGCATCTTTGGCTGGAAAGATCCTGCACATGGAACAGCCCCTCCCGGAAGGCTGCCAGCCGGGTCACATCCCCGGCGCCTTCCAGCCGCAGCGCGTTTTCCACGGGGGTCTTTTCGGCGGTGATATTTTCCTCCGCCAGCTTTTCCATCAGCGCTTCGGCGGTGGTCTTTTGGGAATTAACCCGGATAAAAAGCGGCGCCGGGCTTTGGCAGCCCTCCAGAATGGCCCGGGTCGTTTCCTCGCCGTAGCCTTGCCGCCACAGCGTGATCAGCGCCTTGGGCACCGCGTATTGAACGGAAAGGGCGGCAAGCGGCTCACGCGGCAGGGCAATTTTTTTGCCGTCCCGCAGGAAGGCCCGCAGCACCCCATTTACATACCCGCTGGCGGAGGAAACACGCACCGCGCGGGTTTCCTTCACCGCCTCGTTCACGGCGGCACGCTCCGGGATGGAGGGCATATACAGCAGCTGGTACACCGCCATCCGCAGGATATCCCGCACGGCAGGGGACAGCTTTTCCACCGGCTGCCGGGAGTACCGCCCCAGCACCCAGTCCAGTGTGATGCGCCGCTCCACCACGCCATAGAACAGTGCGGTGCAGAAGGCCCGCTCCTGCCCGGTAAGCTCGTTTTTCCGCATCAGGCCCTCCAGCACCAGGTTGGAGTAGCCCCCCTGCCCAAAGACCTCATTGAGGCCCCGCAGGGCGGTCAGTCTTGCGTCTGCCATGGCGTCAGTTCCGGCGGTTGCCCCGGCTGATGATAATAAGCCGCAGCAATTGGGCCAGGGTGGAAGCCAGCGCCGCCACATAGGTCAGCGCCGCAGCGGAAAGCACCTTTTTGGCGCCCCGGGCCTCGTCCTCGGTCAGCAGGGCGCGCTCCTCTATGGTGGCCAGCGCCCGGCGGCTCGCGTTAAATTCCACCGGCAGGGTGATAAGCTGGAACAGCGCCACCAGCCCAAACAGCAGAATGCCGATGTTCATCAGCAGGGTGTAGTTAAACAGCAGCCCGATGAAAAAGATAGGAATGGAAAGGGAAGACCCGATATTGGTAATGGGGATAATGGCGCTGCGCAGCTTCAGCGGGCCGTATTCCTCGGCGTGCTGCACGGCATGGCCGCACTCGTGCGCCGCCACCCCTATGGCCGCGATGGAGGTGCTGCTATACACCCCTTGCGAAAGGTGCACGATATTGGTGCGGGGGTCGTAGTTATCGGTCAGCTCCCCGCCTATCTGGTCCACCTGCACATAGCTCAGCCCGTGGTCGTTCAGGATCTGCCGGGCGACCTCCGCCGCCGTGCGGCCCCGCACGCTGCGCACCTTGGAATATTTGGAATAGGTGGCCTTTACCCGGAACTGCGCCCATAGCGCCAGCAGGAATGCCGGCAGCACCAGCAGGTACCAGGTGTAATCGTAGCCATAGTAGTAGCCCATCGGCATGGTGGAAGTCCTCCTTATGTTTTCGTCCGCGCCCAAAGGCACAGAATATCTCAGCTTCTATTCTATCGGGATATTTTGTCCCGGAGATTCCGAAATTATGAAGAAAAAGTAAATTGTGGTTAAGGCTTCATTAGCGCCTGCCGGCGGAACTAATTTGTAGTCGCCTATCGGCGTCGCGGAGTCACCGGAGGGTGACGGCCTGTACGGCTCGCCGCCGAGGCGTTCCTTTTGTGCGTACGCGTCGTCGCGGGCTGCGCTCCATGTCGGGTCACCCAGCTTACGCTTGGGGTAACCCTCCAACGCTCCGCCGCTCCTCCTTTCCCCAGCGGGCCTCGCGTCCCGCCGGGGGCCCCATACCAAAACACGCTTGGGGCTGTGCCCCAAGCCCCCCTAACGCTTAAGCTGCGGCTGGATACGAACGATGCCAAGGCTTCGTCCGTACAGCGCCGCAGATACGCTCTCAAGGTGCCTGCGGCGCATTTTATTTCGGATATAGCAGGGACCAAATTAAAAATCAACCTTATAAGCGTCGTCTAGCCCCAGATCCGGGAGGTCGCAGACCTTCCGGTCGGGGCGTACCGACGCGTCGGGGGTCTCGGGGTCCTCCCCGAGTGACTTTTGGTTCCTTTTCTTCACAGAAAAGGAACCCCTCGCCGGGCAGGCGTGCAAATGAATACCTCTTATAATACTTCGCGACGCCGAAGGCGACCACAAACTATCCCCGCCGGGTAGGCGTGCTCACTAAGCCTTGCAAAAGGCCCCGCCCCGCCGTTAGGCGGCCACAAACTCGCCCCAAAAATCTTTTACCACTTTTCATCACAGAAAAGTACCCCCCGCCGGGTAGGCAAGCTCACTCTAGGCACTCGCCTTTTTGCAGCCTCGCCCCCCGCAGCCAGTCGGCCGCGGCCATGCGGGGCTTGCCCTCCGGCTGCACGGTGATAAGCCGCAAAGCGCCCTCACCGCAGGCCACCGTCACCGGGTCCAGGGCGATCAGCTCGCCCGGCTTGCCATGGCCTTCGGCCAGGCGGCTCTCGTGGATCTTCAGGGCCTTGCCGCCCGCTGCGCAGTGGCAGCCCGGCCAGGGGTTCATCCCGCGGATCTGATCGTGCAGTTCCTTGGCGCTGCGGGCAAAGTCCAGCTTTCCCATCGCCTTTTCCAGCATCGGGGCCATGGTGGCCTCGGCGTTGTTCTGCGGGGCACGCTGTACCGTCCCATCAGCGATGGAGCGCAGCGTGCGGCTCAAAAGCTCCGCGCCCAGCGGCGCCAGCCGGTCAAAAAGCTCGCCCGCCGTCTCATTTTCCCCTATGGGGGTGGTAATGGTATCAATGATATCGCCGGTATCCATGCCGGCATCCATAAACATGCTGGTCACCCCGGTGATCTCCTCCCCGTTGATGACGCTCCACTGGATGGGTGCGGCGCCCCGGTATTTGGGCAGCAGGGAGCCGTGAATATTGATACAGCCCTTGGGCGGCACATCCAGTATCGCCTGCGGCAGAATACGCCCGTAGGCCACCACCACCAGGCAATCCGGAGCCAGCTCCTTCAGCTGGGCGGCCACGGTGCCGTCCCGCATTTTGGTGGGCTGGTACACCGGGATGCCCCGCTCCTGCGCCAGCTGCTTTACCGGCGGCGGGGTAAGGACGGCGTGGCGGCCCACCGGCTTATCCGGCTGGGTAAAGACCGCGGGCACCTCGTGCCCGTCCGCCAGGATCCTTTGCAGGCAGGGCACTGCAAAATCCGGCGTTCCCATAAATACGATGCGCATGGTTCTCACTCCTCGTCCAGTTCCCGCAGCTCCTCATCGGTAAGCATGTGGTGGGTAATGTCCTTAAAAATATGGCCGTCCAGGTGGTCATTTTCATGGCAGACAGCGCGGGCCATAAAGCCCTCGACGGTCATGGTGAAGGGCTTGCCGTGGCGGTCGAACGCCTTAACGGTGACCTTTTCCGGGCGCACCACCAGGCCGTACTCGCCGGGGGAAGAAAGACACCCCTCCAGGCCGTCCTGCTCGCCGCTTTGGGCGGTAATGGTGGGATTGATGAACTCCGTCAGCCCCTCGCCGATATCCACCACAAAGACCCGGCGCAGCACGCCTACCTGTACCCCGGCAATGCCCACGCCGTCGGCCTCGTACATGGTATCGGCCATGTCGTCCAGCAGCGTCCACAGCCGCTCATCAAATTTTTCCACCGGGCGGCTTACCTTGCGCAGCCGCGCCTCTTTTTCGGTCACAATATTTCTCAGTGCCATTGTAGCACCTCCTTGGATGATTTGGTATATTTTCACCGCTCATAGCGGGTGTTTGCGTGGTTTTTGCAAAGAAAAAGAAGTAAAAGATTTTTGGGGTCAAGATCGCAGTCGCCTATCGGCGGCGCGGAGTCTTTTGCAAAGGTATAAATTGCACGGCTACCGCCGGGGTGGCACTTTTGAATCGCCAAAAGTGCCCAAAAGCGACTTGGGGTAAACCC
>ERZ827512.960-NODE-960-length-32202-cov-5.438019_pt1 | contig 32202 bp, 27 predicted proteins | sample MGYA00519916_ERZ827512 | MGnify/ENA primary metagenome ERZ827512 (study PRJEB31778, sample SAMEA3449335) | human gut metagenome | biome: human gut; feature: human-associated habitat; material: faeces | place: United Kingdom | collected 2010/2012 ... | reverse complement strand
TAAAGTTACCAAAAAAGACATTCAAGATATTAAAAGAATAGAACAATCTATGAAAGATTAAACTATTCTTTTTTATTTTACATTTTCTAATATTATACATAATCTATAAAAATATACTTTATTCTTAATTAATCATATCACTAAATTCTTGAATAGTAGTAGTATTATCAAGCTCATATCTATGAATTTTATATAAATTATCCCCTGGATAAACTTTTTTACTACCACCTATAAATGCCATTCTAAATCCAGCTTTTTCAACTAATTCAACTGCCCTATTATTATATTCATAAAAAGGGAAACAATAATATGGCGTATTATTTAGACTCTCACGACTTTTCTTTAAATCTTCTAATATTTTATCTTCAGTCCAACATAAAATTGCTCCTCCATGACGTCCAGTACATACCTTTGGTGTATGCATATTCCAAGAATGAGAATGAATTTCTAAATAATCTGATTTATAATCATTAGGACTAGCTAAACTACCTATTAAAAATAAAGTTCCCATCATCTGATACTTATTTAAAATATTTATCATTCTACTAACATACCATCCATCATCAATAGTAATACTAACACTTTTAGCAGGTAACCTAACTTCTCCTTTTACATATAATTCCAAATCTCGCATCGTAGTAGCATAAAAACCATTATCATTCAAATATTTTATTTCTTCTTCTACTTGTGTATCTTCCATACATATACTCTGTGTACATTCTAATAATTCCGAAGCCTCTTTATTTACTGTATAATGATAATTTAAAACAGCAATACCATCAGCATATTCTTTACCACTACTTTCAATATCTTCCTCAGTCTCTACATCACTCTTATCAATATAAAACAACCTATTATCAAACTCTACTCCATACTTATCACTACTATTAACAATAACCTGATAGCTATCACTCTTGTTAATAGTATATAATTCCTTATCATCAGCCTTTAACTTATAGCTACTTTTAGTGATTATATTTTTATTAAAAGCAACATAGTTCTTATATGTTTTATATTCCGTATTCTCATAACTAATTCCATCACTCTTTATAACATCACTATATAATACATAATAATCACTATCACTTAATTTATAATATTTATCTATTATATTATAATTATCATCTAAAATTATTTCAGTATCTTTTTTTAAAGTTCCAATATTTTTTCTTTCTATATCATATAAAACTGTATCTTTAGTAGTTTTAACATAAGTATTATAATTATTTTTTACATTACTAATAGCAATATCTTTATTTAAAACTTCTTTTTTAGCAAAAGTAGTATTAGTATTAAAACTAAGTCCTATTGTTCCTAAAGTTATAATCGATAATGTAAATCCAAGCAAAAATCCCCCAGCCTTTTTTTTCGTAACGGCAATCATTCTTTTCACTCCTAAAAATTATTTTTACTAAAAAATTTATCTCTTTTTAGTATTTTACCCCATTTCTTTTTTACATATTCTTGTTCTTTTAAAAATCTTTGATGTTTTTCAGAACTTGCCTCGTATCCACGACTTTTACTCTCATAATGCATAAGTTCTACATTAGATAAACATACATTATAGTAACCACTATCAAGTAATTTTAAATTCAAGTCAACATCATTAAGAGCTACTTTTAAATTTTCATCAAATCCACTAACTTTTTCAAATTTCGCTTTTTTAATCATTAAACAGGCAGCTGTTACAGCACTATAATTATATGGCATAACCAATCTACCAAAAAGGCCATTATCTTCTCTACTAGCAGTCACATAAATATGACCAGCAACTCCACCATATCCAAGAACAACACCCGCGTGCTGAACTAACTTATCAGGATACAATAATTTTACTCCAACACATCCAGCATGTTCTAGCCTAGCATAACCTAACATATATTCCAAAAAATCTGGTGTAATAACTTCTGTATCATTATTCAAAAATAAAATATAATCGCCACGTGCTTCCTTTACTCCTTGATTATTTATATAAGAATAATTAAACTCACATTCTAATCTAATTGAGCGAAAATTATCATATTTTTCTTCATACTCTTTAATCATAGCAAATGTCTCATCTTGAGAACTATTATTATCTATTAATATAATTTCAAAATTCCTATATGTACTCTTATTATAAATACTATCAATACATCTTCTCGTAACATCAGCAGCATCTTTAATAGGAATTATTATACTAATAAGCTCATTACTATTACCATACTTAACTAAATAAGTACTAACACGTGGATTAGGCATAACCTCTCCCTTTAAACCTCTTCTTTTTAAAGCATCTTTAAGAGCATTAGCCCCTGCAGTATAAGCATAACTTTTGTTATCTAATCCACCGGCTGTACTAGTAGTAGTCTGTCGCCAATGATATAAAACTTTCTCTATATGATAAATTTTCTTTGTCTTTTCTGTAAAACGCAAAAATAAATCATAATCCTGTGCCCCATCATATTTCTTTCTAAATCCTCCAAGTTCCTCTACAATACTTTTTCTTAAGCAACATAAATGACAAATATAATTAACTCCCATCAAAGTATCTGGCGAATAATCTGGTTTAAAATGAGGTTCCATATATCTACCACGAAAATCAATCTTATCTTCATCAGTATAAATCATATCAATATCTTTATCTTTATTTAATACCTCTACTATATAATAAAGAGCTTCTTTCTCAACTACATCATCATTATCAACAAGAACTATAAACTCACCACGAGAAATTTTAATAGCCGAATTACTAGCCTCACTAATCATACCATTTTTCTTTCTATAAACAACATGAATTTTATCACTTTTTTTCTTGTATTCTTCTATTGTCTCTCTAGTTTCAGGATTTGGCGAATTATCATCCGCAATACATATCTCAAAATTTTGATAAGTCTGTTCTAATAAACTATCCAAACATTTACTCAAAAGATCACGACTAACATTATATGTTGGTACAATAAAGCTAATTAATGGTTTATATTTAAAATTTTTCCTATTCTCTACTTCTAAAGAATTATTTTCAAACCATTTTAAATATTCCTTTTGATTTATAAATAAATTAGCAGAACTTCCTCCTCTTTTCAAAACTACAAAAAATGAACGTATATATTTAACAAGTACCCTAGGAGGTATCAAAAAATGATGTCTATACCAAGCAAAATATATACTTTTTTTTATTAAAAATTTTATTTTTCCAAACTTATTTCCAATCCTACTTTGTTTTTTTTCCATAATACACCTACTTAAATATCTCCTTATACTTATTAACTATTATATCCCATGTAAAATTATTTTCTATTATATCATGAGCTTTTTTCCCTAACTTTTCTTTTTCTCGATCTAATTTCTTAGTATTATTTAAAATTTTAGTTAAGCTACCACTTTCTTTAAAATATAGAGCACTATCACAAGCTATATCTCGATTAAAACAAACATCATATAATACATTTATATCTGTTATTGAAAGTGACTCTAAAAGACTAGGATTTGTTCCTCCAACAGAATGACCATGAATATATAAATAAGCATTCTTTCTAATACAAGTTAATTTTACTTTATCATAAACACCATCTATAAATATTATTCTCTCATCACTATCACATCCAGTTATTCTAACAAGTTCCTTATAATAATCACTACCAGATAAATTAGATATAATTACCAACTTTTTATCTATTTTACTCTTCATAAATTCCTTTATAACTAACTCATAATTATTCTCAGGTACACATCTTCCAACCATAAGACAATAATTATTACTCAAAATATTATACTCATCTAAGATTTTTTTCTCATCTACATTATCCAACTTAATTTTATTAGCCCCATATGCTATATAAGTGGTTCTTACCTTAGGATATTTTTTATTCATATATCTCTCAATTCCAAGGCCATCACAAACAACTAAATCAGCATGCTTCACCATCGACCACTCAGACATCAAAAAACAACACTTTACAAATTTATTCCATTTATCACGAAGATGTTCTAAACCATCAGGATTTAAATATACTCTTATATTATACTTTTTTCTCAAATTTTTCTTAAAAGCCAAAAGTGGTCCTAACTTAAGACCCAATATATATATATAAGCATCATGAATTTTATTTTTCTTTATATATTCTAACGCATTAAAATAAGCTTTAATAGTATAAAAAAACATCATAGCACTACCTTTAGTATTAACATAAAAAGAATATATATATAAATTTTTTCTCTTTTTAATAAGTTTTTTGTCGTTATTTTTATCACTAGCAAGTTCACTAACATAAATATTAGTATTACTATCATTATAATTATCAACTAAATTATCAACAAAAGTCTCCCAACCACCATAATTATAATGATAACCACGAGCTCCTATTATAAATATATTTTTCTTCATATCATATCCCATCTTTCATGTTAATTATATCAAAAAAACCTAAAAGTAGCAATTTATTAGAAAAAAAAGAATAAACTTTTCTTAAACTGTTTATCTTTTTAATACTTTCTTTATAATCTTTAATTTTTGAGTCTCATATACATCACCAATATTATATTTAGCAAGCAATTCTTCTAATTGTATCTTACCATCTATTACATCTTGAATAGTATAAATCATTTGTCTTTTTTTACTATTACGAATAAAACTTAAATACTTATCAAATAAAAACATAGCTTTAAATGTTGAAGTAATATAACTTGAAGCATTTACTAAACGATCATATGTTAAAATATATTCCTCATCACTTGCAAAAATATTATAAGTAAGTATATCACTTAGAGCACACTCCAAATCTTTACATCGCATAGCAATTTGCCCTCTTAATAAATTTCTTGTATTATCCAAATCAAACGCTACTAGCATTTCTAAAAAAATTGATAATAACTCCTTATTTCTAAAATCATCTGTATAACCATATATACTATTAAGTTGTGTATGCATAATCTCATGAGCATAAGCAGTAATAGATAATAAATCTAAATCACGCCCTAAACTAATACTTACAAATAAATTATTATCAATATTTTCTAACTTTTCATATTTTCTAACTTCATCTTCTAAAAGAAAAGATGTCAAACACCCCTTCTCACTACCAGCATCTACATAAGAGATAAAAATTTCAAAAGGACTAATAGCTTCAGAAATAGAATTAATAAACTTAGAATCAAACTTCTTATTATCCATAAATTTCTTATAATCTTTAATAGCTCTAACATTTTTCAACGAAAAATACTTATCTATTCGTGATATAGCCTCCACCTTTAGTCTATCTGTATTTATTTTTTCAAAAGTATAACTACTCTTTAAATTCTTTTCTAAATAATGTAATACTTTATAATCATCTAATTTAATATCTAAATCATCAAATCCCTTTATATATCCATATTTCTTCATAATAGAAGAAAATTCTTCATAATTCTTATTCATATTCTTCTTACCTAACCATTTTTTTTACTATTTCTAGTCTTTTTCCAGGAGTTTTTCCTATTTTATTTTGTCCTAATAACTCTTCTATAGTAATTTTTCCATCTAATACCTCTTGAATGCCATAAATAATTTTTCTTTTTTCATTACAAAAAGCATTTAAATAATTATCAAAAAGCTCCAAAGCTACTAACATTGAATTAACATAAGTAGATATTTCTATCAAAAATATATATTTTTCATCATTAACATTTGCCAGATTTTCTACATTCATTAAAGTATTTAAATCATTTTTCAAAAAATTCATATTATCAATTATACTCATAGTACCTAAAGAAATATTTCCAATATTTAAAGTTTTATATTTTTCATCATTACTAATTGTATAACTAACTAAAAGCTCAATAAATCTAGATAATATTTCTTTATTGTAATAATTATTAGTATAAACTCTCTTATCTTCCAACTGTGTATGTATAAGCTCATGAGCATAAGATGTTATACTAAAAGGTGTCAACTCACTATCTAATAGAATTGCAATCATTCCAACATTAGCAATTTTAAAATTTATATTTTTTTCTAACTTGGGACACGCTGTAACTAAATACCCAAAATTTCTATCTTTATTCAAATAATTTATTGGAATAGAATAAGGTTCTACTTCTTTCAAGCAATTATTCCAAGCCTTATTGATTTGAAAGCCAAATATTTTCCGTTTAGAAGAAAAAGAATAATCAGCTATCAATTTTTTTACATTATGAAGTTTAAAATAATTATTTAAACATTCTTTCGTCACCTCTTTTAAAGTATTCTCTGAAATAGATTTTAATTTAAAATTAATATCTAAAGTATATTTATTCAAATAATTTAATATATTAATATTCTCTTTTGATAAGCTTAACACTTCATTTCCCTTTGTATATCCCAAAGCTTTTTGATATTTTATAAATTCTAAAAATTCCTGTCCCAAAATTATTTAGTCCATTTCTTTACTATTGCTAATCTTTTTCCAGGCGTTTTCCCTATTTTATTTTGTTCTAATAGCTCTTCTATAGTAATCTTTCCATCTAACACATCTTGAATACCATAAATAATTTTTCTTTTATAAGAGCAAGAAGCATTTATATAATTATCAAAAAGTTCCATAGCTTTACTTATAGAGTTAACATAAGAAGAATAACGTACATTATCTACTTCTTCTTTTCTTTTATTATTTTTTTTAAAATAATCATTAATACTTATCAAATAACTTAAAAAATCATTCAAACGTAACATTTTTAATTTATCTATTATTTTAGCATCTAAATAATTTGCTATTAACATCTCTACAAAAATAGGAATTATTTCAATATTTTGATAATCGTTAGTATAAAGTCTTCTATCTTCTAACTGCGTATGCATTATTTCATGAGTGTAAATTGGAACTGTCAATAAATTTAGATCTTCACCTAACGTAATTGACTTTATAGATAAATTTTCAAATTTAATATCAGGATTATAATAGTAAGCATATTCTACAGGAATACTAGCAATCATAGCACTAACCTCAAAAGACTTTCCTTCTTCAAATTTTATTGGAATACTATATGGATTTATACTTTCTAAATTTTTATTCCATTCTAAGAGTATTCTATTTTCATTTACTTTTTCCATATCAAAAGGTAATTCTTTCTTTTCTCTCATTACATCATGAATATTAAAATATCTACTAACACAGTATTTAGTAATATCAATTAATTCATCTAAATATAACTCATCCAAAATAAGCTTTCTATCAAAATCAACTGTTTTCAAATACTTTAATATTATTTTATCCTCCAAGCCTAATTTTTTACAACATACATTTTTAGTATATCCCAACATATGTTGCTTTTGAATAAACTCTTTACTTTCTAAATCATCATATAAGCTTTTATTTCTCATGTATATCCCCCCAAACCTGGGATTATTATATCAAATTTCTTTCATTATATCAATGATTACTATATTCTCATAAATAAATAACCATAATTAACAATAGCTAAACTACTAAAAACTATTATAAAAACTATATAACTTTTTTTCTTTAAACTAATACTATTAAATAACTGAATAATAATAAACAATAACGAAAAATACATAAATATCATTGTTCTACTACCAGATACAAACACAGTAGGAGAAAAGCCCATTATCACTCTACTAGCACATCCCATTAAGATTATAATTATAGGCAATATACTATTTTCTTTTAATAACTTAACTAATATATATATAACAATTACTATAAATAATACACTTATTACTAAAGCAAAAATATGTCTAGTATCAAACAAAAAGGCATGCTTAACATCACTAGCATAATTAAATAAAAGAAGTCTCTTTTTATAAATAACAGTATTTATTTTTAAACACCCAATAATTAATATTATAAGAAATAAACTACTTCCTATAATTTTTACAAAAAGATTTTCTTTCTTTCTAATGATAAATACAAACAAACTACTAATAAGTGCTAATAAGACTAATAAATTAGATAGTAATATTGACATAGTAGATATTATTCCCATATATATTTTATCTAAAAAATTAGCATATTTATAAACAGGATTATGAGTAGTAGTTTCTACTGTCTTTCTAATTACGTTCCCTGGACAACCTGCAATAAATATTAAACTAGCTAGTGCTATTAAAATAGTCATAACTACATATTTAATATCTCTTTTCGTTTTTATACAATACATTAAATAAATCAAAGATACTCCAAATACTATACATACAGATTGTTCTTGATTACAAGCATATACAAGTGCTAAAACATAAAATATTAATAATCTTTTATCTATCTTTTCACCATAATAAATATTTCTAAAAGGAATAAAACCAAAAAGCATAAAGGTAAGTGGCCATAAATAATTAAGAGTAGTAGCACAAAAACCAGCCCCTGTCATATCAAAAAAAGGGTACATAAAAAATATTAAACACGTAAAAAGTAAATTATTCCAAGTCATCTTTTTATAAAATAATTTATTAATAGAATAAACTAATAACACTATCACTAACGAATCTAAAACTCGCCACAAATAAATATTTCTACTAACAATAACAAGTAAACTCTCAATAATAACTCTACTAGACCAATTATTATACCTTTCTATAACAAAATCTATTATATTTTTATTATCTAATATACTATTAAAATAATTAACATCATCATTAGAAAAATTATAAAACATATGCATAATTAATATTATAACAAAAAACAATAACATTATCACATACTTATTCTTTAATATATTTTTTATTTTCTTCATAATTATACTCCATTTTATCTCATAAATTTTATTCTAAAATTAATCTCATTAATTTGTAGATGGCACATATGGTTTATCTTCTGTACCACTACCTGTATATTTGAGCCCAGATTTCAGAGTCAGTATTGGGCGAAGATAGTTGTTATCGTTGTAAGAGTCAAAACTCGAACTATCATAGTAATACAGGTATTTGGTGCTGATAACGCTACCCGACGTGGCCACATACCGCTCATTCCAGCGATAGTCAGTCGCGGAAGAATAGTAATAATAGCGAGATGCCATCCAGTAATAAGCCGTTATGCCATTTGGTTTTCTTGCTGCTGCTGTACCTAGTACACTATTTACCAAATTATAATCTTTCGTGTATAAATTATCTCCTCCACCTTGACTTTCAATTGGATTACAACTCTCTCCTGTAGAACAATTCCATGGTGCCGGATAAGCAAATTTAGATGTATCTGTTATATATTCTGTCTGACCATTATAACCAAAATGTCTTGAACTTTTTGTATATGTACTATTCTCATATTGTTTTGCTAATTCATTAAGATATCCGACTAAATTTTGATATCCTGTTTGTCCTTTAAAATATATTCCTGTTGATGATATATGTTCACTTACTACATCTACTGTACCATCATCATTTAAAGATATTACTCGCCATAAATTTAATTCCTGAGGATTTATTGTTTGAGTGCTATCATATCCTGTCTTTGATGTATCAGTAGTATAAGATGACTTAGTAGGTGTCATCTTTACATAATCCCCTAAAGCCAAAGAAATTGATTGACTATTATCAGTCTTAAATGTTACTGTCCCCTTAAATTCCCCCTTATCAATATCCTCTTGAGGACCATTAGCCTCTCTAATATAAACGGCTATATACCAAACTTTTACTTCTTTAGATTCCATAGTAAGACCACTTACCAAAGTAGATTCATTCATTCCATTTACAACACTTCCATCTTTAATAGTAGTGGTATCTGTTAATTCTCGCCAGCCAAGATTATTATATTTACTATTACTATCTTTAGCCTCTAATTTTATAGTTCCTTTCAAACTCTGTAATCTACTTCCCGTATTAGTTAATGTAATTTTATATACTTGACAAGACAAATTCCCGTATTTATCTACACAAGCTCCATTAGAGCTACCAACTCCATTAATAGCATTATTTAAAGAACTATCCTTAAGAGGAACCATTCCTTCATTAGTACCAACTACTCTCTCTACATCTAAAGTAGCATTAACTGCAATTACATTTCCTTTAATAACCGATCTATTACTATAAGAATAAGCTAAAAAAGAATAGGTTGTCCTAGTAATTATCACTAGCAATACTATAATAGCAATTATAATATATTTATTTAAAAATCTAATTTTTTTTAACTTTTCACTCATTACTATCATCACTTTCTATGGCATAAACGTTGAAGTAACACCTTTACCATTTTGATCCTCAAATTTAACTGTACCTGTAAATGTTCCTGTATCTGTCTGAACACTTGTAGTTTCATTAACCCAAACAACTAAATAATAAGTAACACTACTTCCATTATTTAATAAATATTCTGGTTCAAAATCTTTAAAACTACTAGTTGCAGTATTAAAAGTACTCCCTAAATCAGCTTGTGTATAAGTAGTAGAACTATTATAATTATCTAATCTAATCCAACTCAAATTAGGACTATCAGGATTATCAAAAGAAACACTTCCTCTAACTCTCGTATTAACTCCATCACCCATATTAGATAAAACAATTTTATATACTTGACAAGTAGCATACTCCCCACCACTATACTTACAACTATTATTCAAATTACTAGCCAAATTATTAAAATTACTAACTAATATATCATCAACAGCAGTTGTATCACTAACAGGTAAGACTTTTGTAACACTAAGACTTAAGTCAACACTACCAGCATCTCCATTAATAGTTGTATTATTACTTAAATTATAAGCAAAATAAGCAAACGTAAACCCAACAGTAAATAAAAATATAACTACAATTACACCTATTAATAAAGTAGATTTTTTTATATTCTTCTTAATCATTAATACATTTCCTCCTAGTTTACTATCACAATTTTAATGATATAAAAAAAACAAGCAAAAAGCAAGTCTTTTTACTTATTGTTAATCAAATTAAATTATCTCTAACTACAGGTTCAACACCCTCTAATGTATAAATATCTACTTTAATATTTTTCGTAAATTTGATAAAACATAAACCATCTATAACAATATCCTTATCTCCATCTAATTCATAAGTATGTTTCTCTAAATCCTTCATATTATCTTTATTATAAGAATTAAAACGAATGTTAAGTGAAACAGCCCCATATATAACCATACTATTTTTTATATCTGTCTCATAATCTATTCTAACATAATCATCTATAACAATACTTCCCTTTCCTACTATCTGACAAGTTCTAGGTTTTATCTCTTTCTTTGGCGTTATCTTTTTAATACTCTTCTTATCTATATAATTAATTATATTATTACTATCTATTAAACCAGGAGTATCTATTATCTTTAATTTACCTATCTTTATTTCTATCTTATCTAATGTTGTAGATGGATACATACTAACAGTAACCCGACTATTATTATCACTATAATTACTTATAAGTCTATTTATTAAAGTAGATTTACCACTATTAGTATTTCCTACTATATATATATCATTATCGCTATATCTTTCTAAATAATTATATAAAGTATCTATATTATAATTCTTATTGCTACTTACTATTATAACATCTTGTAAATTACATCTTCCTTTTATATATTCTATTATTTTATAGTCCTTCACTGACTTTGGTAATATATCTTTCTTTGTTACCACTAAAAGAGCATTTTTAAATTTATCTACAATATCTAAATTAAGTGATAAGATATCTGTAACACATACAACTAGTGCTGATGGGTCAATATTATCTAAGATTTTTTGATAATCTTTATTATCTAACTCAACACTTCTATATTCTCCATAATGTGATAATCTAAAACATCTCATACATAACTCTTGTTCATTTGCTTCTACATACCCTAGTTTATTCTTATCAGTATTTTGAAGAATTACTCCACATCCCTTACATCTAATCATAATAATCTCCTTTAGTAAATTTTCCTTGCTTAGAATAATAGTTAAGTGTCTTTTTCTCAAGTTTTCTCATAAACCTCGTAAACTTTAATTCCGTATCATTAAGAGGCTCTACCAAACAAGTCTTAATTCCCACTTTATTGCCACCAAATACATCAGTAAAAATTTGATCACCAACAATACAAACCTCACTTTTCTTTAAATTATACTTTTTTAATATTTTATAAAAGCTAAAACTTAAAGGTTTTAAAGAAAAAGAATTATAACTAACACCAAGATACTTAAATTTACGAAGTCTCTTATCCGGAGAATTAGAAAAAATAATTACTCTAAATCCTATTTTTTCTAACTTTCTAAACAACTTTTCTAACTTCTCGCTAGCAACACTATCTTTATAAGGTACACAAGTATTATCTAAATCAAACAAAATACAATTAATACCTTCTTTTTTTAATTTTTTATAATTTATATCATAAATACTCTTCTGATACATATCTGGATAAAATTTTTGCAAAAAATACCACCTCCTATTTTACTATTATATCACCATACACCATTCCATCTTCATTAACACTAGTAATTTTAACTTTTGTTATACAATTATTACTAATATTACTATCTACATTAACTGGTATAAAATTAGAAGTATGTACTATAACACTACCATTTTTTAAATGTTCACTAACACCTTCTAATTCATACCCTATAAACTTTTTATAATATTCTCTCTCCCAATTATTAGAGCGTCCCAAAACTCTTCTTACTCTTTCTTTCTTTATTTTTCCATCTATCTGTTCCTTCATCATACTAGCTTTAGTATTATTTCTCTTTGAATATGGAAAAACATGAATCTTCGTAAATTGTATTTTTTCTAAAGTTTTTAGAGTCTCCTCAAAATCTTTCTCACTCTCACCAGGAAATCCTACTATTAAATCCGTTGTAATAGACATATCACTACGAATTTGTTTAATTTCTTCTATTCTCTTACAAAAATAATCAACATCATAGCACCTATTCATAAGCTTTAAAATTCTAGAACAGCCACTTTGAATTGGAATATGCAAATGACTTGCTAGTATATTAGATGTTTTAAATAGCTCTATTATACCATCTGTTACTTCATTTATTTCAATAGAAGAAAGCCTAATTCTATATAATCCTCTAATTCTAATTAATCTTCTAAGTAAATCTTCTAAATTAGTATTCTTAAGATCTAGTCCATACTTACCAGTATGAATTCCTGTTAAAACAATCTCCTTATAGCCATTATGAACAAGTCCCTTAACTTCTTCTACAACATCATCAGGATTCTTACTCCTAATTTTTCCTCTTGTATAGGGAATAATACAATAACTACAAAAAGCATTACAACCATCTTGTATCTTAACAAAAGCTCTTGTATGATTATCAAACTTCGTAATCTCCATATCTTCAAACCCAGTATCACTTCTTAAATCATATATATTTTTAATAGGCATTTTCTTATCTAATACCTGATTAATAAGTTCAACAATTCTACTTTTATCTTTATTTCCTATAACTATATCACAAGATACACTATCAGGATTAACTTGTGTATAACATCCCATTGCTACTACTATAGCATTATGCTTTTTAGCCCTATTTATAATCTTTCTACTTTTTCTATCAGCTTCATTAGTAACACTACAAGTATTAATTATATAAACATCAGCATCATCACTATCAAAAGAAACTATTTGATAGCCACTTTTCTTAAGCAAATTCTCAACATACTCACTTTCATATATATTAACTTTACATCCTAAAGAATAAATAGCTGCTTTCAAAATACCACCCACTTAACTTAGTTTAGTTTATCATATAAAAATTTAATTTTCAAGAAAAAAAGATGCAAGTAACAAGTAAGTAAATCCTAATCTAACTTATCTACTTCCCTTTTTCACATCAAATCCAAACTGACTCTTAAATTCCTTAGCCATTTTCTTACTTATTTCCAAATCTTCATCACTCAAATTATACATTTTAATTTTCATATCACGAAGCTCACTTTCTTCTGTTAAACCAACATCTAAAAACAAATAATTCTTAATAGTAGTAAAATACCTATCAAAAACATTCCACAAAATATTATAATCCCTATCAGATAAATCAAAATATTCAACTAAACCATAAAATTGTATAGTTATATCTCTTTGTATTTCACTTTCAGATTTTTCAATATCAATAGTATTTACTAACTTATTATAAAGTTCCTCTAACCACTTATCGCTTTTCTTTAAAACATTAATCTTAAATATATTATGCCTAATAGCAGTCTCAAAGCTAATATCATAATTATTCATATCATCTAAAATAGCTTCTCCACCCAAACCTAAATATAAAAACAAATATTTAGCTGGATAACCATTCCATGTATAAACATGATTATTTACCTGACTTGTTCCCTGTTTTTTGTAAGAATTTATACCAGTAATCATAGCTTCTTCTCTACTATAACCATATTCCATCAACTTTCTTATTTTTCTGTATACAACATCATAATTATAACCAACTCTAGCACAATAATTTCTAAGAGACTCATCTCCTATTTTCATAATTTCATTAGATTGTTGTTGCCTTTTTCTTCTCAAATTAGAATATCTTCCTTGCCTTTCTTCATTAACATCAAAATAAGATTTTATATTACTAGTATCAACTTTATCTTTTTTTGAAGCCTTTCTTTCTTTTTTCACAATACCAGTACTAATAGTTCTATCTATTTCCCTTTTTGTTTTAGTTATTTTTCCTGTATCTTTATCATAACAAATATCATATCCTGTTAAAAGACCATGTTTATTAATCCAATAATTATACTGATCTGAAGTTATTTTACCAGATCTATTACCTAGAAAAATAGCTTTTAAAGACTTAATCCTAATACCAAGTTTTATAACTTCACCACTACTTATTTTAACCTCTGTACTAGCAGAAACATCATTTACATTCTTACCTTCATTATCTTTAAGCCATATTTCTAAAGCTTCTCTATACTTCTCTTCTTTACTTTTTCTTGCTTTATCATCTTTATTATCAGCGCTTAAGCCACAATCAACTACCCAATACTTATATTGTTCCTCGTTAAGTTTCCCTTTAGCATTCCCTTTTAAACTCTCTCTCATATTGTGAATTCTAGCACCTATTTTAACTTCTTCTCCATCTACTATAACTTCTTCTTTTTTAAGAATATCATTTATATTTTTTTTTGGATTAGCCAGACTCCAAATAACAAAAGCTTTTCTATATTTTAATTCTCTATCATAATTCATTACTAATTCCCCCAATACTAATTTTCTATATTATTAAGTACTTCCAATAATCTTACACTAACATCATGTGGAAGTATCAAATCAATCTCTTCTATATTAGCTTTCTTTATTGCACTCACACTTCTATACTTCTTTAACAATTTATTCTTTCTAACTTCACCAATTCCCTCGATATTATCTAAAACACTAGAAATTAAACCTTTACTTCTAATTTGTCTATGATAATTTATTGTAAAATTATGTACTTCATCTTGCATTTTAGTTAGTAAGAAAAACAAATTACTTCTCTTATCTACTTCTAATACTCTTATAGGATCAAGTCCTACTAAAGTATTAGTATTATGTTTATCATCCTTTTTAAGACCAGCTGTTGGAATATTTAAATTAAGCTCTCTAAGTACACTTCTAGCAACATTAAGCTGTCCCTCTCCTCCATCTACAATAATAAGATCAGGAGGTGGTAAATTATCTTTTAATACTCTAAAATATCTTCTATAAATAACCTCTCTCATAGTACCATAATCATCATTTACATCATTAGTTATCTTAAACTTCCTATATTCATTCTTACAAGGTTTACCATCAATAAAAACAACCATTCCCGAAACATTAAAAGTTCCAAATAAATTAGAATTATCAAATAATTCAATTCTTCTAACACTACTAATTTCTAAAATATTAGCAAGTTCTTCTAATGATTTAGAAGTTCTCTCATCATCCTTTAATATAAGCGTCATCTGTTCATTATAATAATTTTTAGCATTTTCACTAGCAAGATCTAACAAATTCTTTTTCTTTCCCCGTTTAGGAACAAAAAAATTAATATCAAACGCACTCTTTAAAACATCAACAGAAACAATATCTGGTACAATAACCTCTCTTGGCTTTATTTTATGTTTATCATAAAATTTAGAAATATATGTCATAAGCTCTTCATAAACTTCATCAATCATTGGAAATATATTAGTATTATGATCAAGTAATTTTCCCCCTCTAATAAAAAGCATTGCAACAACCATATAGCCATCTTTAAAGTAATATCCTATAACATCTCTATTAATATTATCATCAAGTTCAACCTTTTGCTTTTCCAAAGTTATAGACACATACTCTAATAAATCTTTATATTCCATAGCTCTCTCAAACTGTAACTTTTCACTAGCATTATGCATCAAAGTCTCTAATCTTTTAGTAACAACACTACTATTTCCATTAAAGAAAGATATTATCTCACTACGCATATTCTCTATAACATCATCTGCTACTTTATATTCACAATATCCTAAACATTCTTTTATATGATAATATAAACAAACTTTCTTTTCATAGTTTTTACATTTTCTTAAAGGATATATTCTATTTAACATATCAACAACCCTCTTAGCAGCAGTAACGTTTGGATAAGGGCCAAATAATTTATTATTACCTCCCTTTTTTATCCGAGGATTTCTAACTATCTTAAGCCTAAAAGCTTTTTCATTAGTAATTTCTATATAAGGATAACTTTTATCATCCCTAAGAAGAATATTATACTTAGGATCATGCTTCTTTATTAAATTAATTTCTAAAAGCAAAGACTCTAACTCTGATGAGGTTATTACATAATCAAAATCTACTATATCCCTAACTAACATAGCTGTCTTACCAGTATGTGATGCTTTAAAATAAGATGATAATCTATTCTTTAAGTTTTTAGACTTTCCTACATAAATTATTATCCCATTCTTATCTTTCATTAAATAACAACCAGGTTTATGAGGAACTAAAGCTAATTTTTTATCTATCATTTATGTATTCTTCCAAACTTCATACCAAGATTTTAATTTACTAACCCCAACACCAGATATATCTTTAATAAACGACCAAGTAAGTGAAAAACTTTGCTTCATTTCACTAAAACCATTTCTCGCTTCCTCACAAGTTGCTTCATTATTACTACAAACAGAAGTTGTTATATCCAAATACTTTTCAACCACTCTAGATTTAACATTTTGATATTTATCAGATAGTGTTTGCTTATAACCTGGAAAATAGCTATCAACTTTTTTATCAATAGATAAAGCTAACTTTAATACTTTAAGCTTAGCTGACGTACTAAGTTCATTAAAAGTCTTCCCCTTAATACTACCACCATAGAAAAGAAAATCAACAACATTAACAAAGCCTGTTTTTAATGTATCTTTAGCCGACTGACTATCATTAGCACTATTATTAAGATTACTAAAATAGCTAACTACATCATCTTCACTGCCACTATCATTTGTACTACTAACACTAGAATTATCTTCCTTAACAGCAGCATCATTATTATTATTCTGATTAACCTCTTGGTTTTTATTATCATCAACTTCTTCTACTGTAAACTCCACTTGCTTACTAATAACAGAAGATTTAACTACTTTTGATTCTATCGGATCTTTTTTATAATTAACATTCTTAATTTCTACTAAAACCTTATCTCCAACTTCATAATCATCATTACCTATTTTATATTCTCCTCCATTAGAAGATGCTAATATAGCATAATCACTTCCAACATACTTAATATTTCCTTCTACACTAATAACTTTATTTGCTTCCTTATAATTAAATGATAAATAAGCAACAATCATAGATAATGCTATAGCAACACTACAGACTATTAATACTATTTTATAATCAAGTTTTCCATTCTTAATCATAATATTCCTCCCCTTTAATAGTTAGGTTTATTATATCAGATTTAACTACTAATTAAAAGAGTAATTCTTAAATTTTCTAAAGAATTACTCAACTATCCAAGTACAACATCTAAAATCATCATAATAACAAAACCAATACTAACACCAACAACTCCCAAAGTTGACTTATCATCATTATGCATTTCTGGTATTAATTCAAAACAGACAACAAATATCATAGCTCCCGCAGCAAATGATAACAAATATGGTAATATTGGCACTACAATATTTAAAAGTAAAACCGTAATTATTGCAAACACAGGTTCAACTACTCCAGACAAGACCCCATATACAAAAGATTTTACTTTACTCATCTTTTTAGCTCTAAGAGGTACTGAAATAATAGCCCCCTCAGGTATATTCTGAATAGCTATTCCTATAGCTAAAACCATAGAAGCTAGCAAACTTATCCCTGAAGTACCAGCTAAAAATCCTGCAAAACAAACTCCAACAGCCATACCTTCTGGAATATTATGTAATGTAACTGAAAACATTAACATATCTAATTTTTTACCATTCTCTCTATTTTCAAAAATATAAGCAATTTTATTAATAAAAATCAAAAATATAATTCCTATAATAAATCCCAAACTAGCAGGAAACCACGAAGCTATATTTTGTTCACTAGCCATAGACATAGATGGAATTAACAAAGACCAAACACTAGCCGCAATCATAACTCCAGCAGCAAAGCCTAAAATTATCTTATGAACCCTATCATCCATCTCATTTTTCATAACAAATACTAACGCACTACCCAAAGTAGTTCCCAAAAAAGGAATTAAAATTCCAATTATACTATATAACATATCCATAACAACATTTACACCTCATTATAAGATATGTAATAAATATTTTTATGTTATTTATCTTCGTTTAACATTACCTTGAAAAAATATCTCATCTAAATCATCACTAAGCCTCTCAGCATTACTAGTAATACTATCAGAAATATTTTTTCCATAATCTCCAAAAACTTTAATAGATAAAGAATTAATATCACTTAAATATTTAGAATTCTTTCTTAAAGCTTCTATTTGTTCATTAGTAACAAGTGATTTATTAATATATACTTCCCCTAAAGTACCATGTAATTTATACATAATACCTTCATATGTTGTACTATTAGAAAATACTATATATCCATCTTCTACTAGTTTACTAATAATACCAAAAGTATTAAAATTATCAGGATTTCCTATAAACTTTTGATAATTTTTATTATCACTAAAATATCTTTTTAATAATACTTGCAAATAATCTATATGATACTCACATCTATGATTTTTATCATAAAAATCTAAGCCATACTTTTCTCTCATATTGCCACCATCACTAGATTTATTAGCAATATAACTATTACCATCCTTATCTATAATCATTAATTTAACATGACTACTATCTTTTTCATATTTACTACCTGTCATAAAATTTATATTCATAATATCCCTCTTTCTCCATAAGTATACCACAAATTAATTTTTTTAGCAAATACTTATTAAACAACTAAAATTTTATATATTTACCAGTATTATAAATTTTACCATCAATCTTAATATATAAAGAATAATCTCCTTTAAGTCCTTCTTTATTTATATACTTTGTAACTTCTATACCATTCTTATTTTCTTCTTCTGTAAATATATCTACACATAAAGCAGTATATGGTTTTTTACTAATAGGAACATTATAAATTTTAGAATTACCTTCTTTATATAACACTACTTTAACATCTTGTCCTCTCTTAAACATTCCTTTAAATACTAGCCTATCTTCTTCTTTAGTAATATTAACCTTATACTTTTTAGGAATCTTTTTACTAGTTTTATTTTTCTGAATAATTCCTATTTTCTCTTCATCAACTACTGTTTTTCCAAGACTACCTAATCTCTTAGCTACCCCCTTTTTATAAGTATCGTTAGCATATAAACTCATCTTTTCAACTCGGTAATTATTTGTAGGTAAAATCATTTCAAATATAACTTTATCATCTAATAATTCTACTGTATCAGATACCAACTTATCAGCCCCTCCTAATCCTGCTGGTTGATTAGAGTTTTTACCATCAACATAAACTATTCCTCCTGAATGTACTATATAATGACTTTTAGCTAGATAATCTACATCTGATATATATGGTGAATAAAATTCACTACCTCTTTCTTTTCCATACTCAAATACCTGTTCAATTGTCATCTTTTTAGTATCTATCTTATACATAACACCTCTAGAATAACTATCCGAAGCACTAACATACTTATCTTTATCTTTTGATTTATTATTACCATTATCAAACAAAAATACATATCCCTCAGGTGTAATCATAGCCGCATGTTGACTCCATTGCCACTCAAAAGTATCTCCAACTGGCTTAAAGAAATATTTTTGATACTTCTTACTCCAATTACTAGAATCTCCTATAATCCAGTTTAACTTTCCAGTTTTATAACTTATATTTATAACTGCATCCATATGTCTTCCTGACAAAGTTATAGAATTAGTCTTCTTATCATACCAAACTGAATTATTATGAAACCAATCATAACTACTAGAATTCTCACTTTCTCCATCTTTCATATTTAAAATATCTTTCAAATCAAAGCTTCTAACAATCTTACCAGTATCTCTCTTAATTTCAACAACATAATCTTCAACGGTACCACTATCATTATTAAAATCATCACTAGCAACCAAAAGATTACCATTAGGCATTTCATAATAATCATGATGATACCCACCCTTTAAAGAATATTCATTATATATTTTACCTAACAAATCTATCTCATAAAGTCCTGTCATATAATAAGGACTATTTATAAGTCTTTCCGTACTAACTAACATATGACCATTTTTAAGTCTAGTATTATTCCAAAGAGCATTCTGTGTTAAATACCATCGAACATCACCATTAACATCATACGCACAAGTATAACCCTTACTAGAAGGTGTAAAGAAGTATAAATCATGATTTAACTTACTACTATCTTTATTTATACTAGTTGGATAAATAAAATCATCTGGTAATTTATTAGTTCTAATCTTAATAACCTTTCTAACATCCTTACCATCTTCATTATATTCTATAACAACCTCATTATCACTATCAGCATATAAACCATATATAGATAAATAATGTTTCTTCTCTTTACTAAAAGTATGAGTATAAGTTGTAAGTTCATCATGTCCCATTATTGTAACCTTAGGACTAACTTTACTTTTAGTTTCAAATAAAATAAGAGCTGTTAAAGGAGAAACTTTATATGGATCCAATATAACAGATGGCTTATCAATAGTATACCCTTTCGTATCAAAAGATTTCTCTATTCTCTCTTGTTTAGCAACTAAACTACTAGTACTTTTAAGTTCTATTTTATTACTAGACTTATCATTTAATAAGAATCCACCAATATACCCACCTAAAACTATCACAATAATAATACTTCCAATTAATATTTTAACTCTATTCACAAAAACTACCTCCTGATAACATTTTAAATATAAATTTTTAATTAAGCAATAAAATACAGGTTGAAACAACTCAACTTTTAGTTGAATTACTTTTACAATCCTTATCTATTGATAAAGGAATTTTATAAGAAACATGCTTATTTTTATCTGTAGTAGCATTTATTTGTAAATATAAACTATTTTTAGAATATACCTTACACGTTCTATCATAATTATCTATATGAAAAGAAGCATTCTTTAAAAAGTCATCTATCTTAACAGCATTCATACTCTTCTTTTTATAAATATCTATCTTAGTATCTGTTTTATTATTATTTTCATACAATATACATTCTATATCTTTATAATAATTATCATCTCCCTCTCCACAATAATCTATATTAGATATATAAATAGAGGATTTTTTATCGTTATATGCAATACTTCCCGATATATTAAATTCCCCACATCTACTAGATAATGTTTTAAATTCAAAAGTATCATTTTTTAAAATATATAATATAGTTAAAAAAAGAATTAAAAAAATCACTACTAAAACACCAATTTTATAAGTATGTTTCTTCTTTTTAGGACTTATATTTCCTTCTAATAAATCTTCTATATTTACCTTAAAATCTTTACTAATTTGCTTAAGTAAAGAAACATCGGGCATATTTTTCCCATTTTCCCACTTACTAACAGCCTGATAGGTAATACCATACTTATCTGCAAATTGTTTTTGAGTTAAATTATTTTTTTGTCTTATTTCTTTTATCAGCTTACCTATTTTTTCCTGATCCATATCACCTACCTCACTTCCTATAGTTATTTTATCATAAATAAAGTAATAATTTAATTATTTTTAATATTTTTTTCTTAGGTATACATTATACTGTTTTTTTCCTATTTTTTATATAATATATTGAAAGGAGGAATAACATGTACGACTATGGATATCCACCTTATGGTGCTGGATACGGTTACTATGGCTACAGCAACAATTGGATCTGGATTATAATTGTCGTTTTAATAATCTTCTTTGTTCTATTTTGGGGAAACAACAATAATCCAAATCCTTGCCACTAAATAATAATAATGTATATTTGTCCAAAATACAAATATAAAATCAAAGTCCTATTGAAGCTGGTCAAGAATGAAAGAAGAAAATATTTGAGATGAAAAAGATGAATCTATATTACCAAATTGTTGCTAAAAAACAGCACCAATAGATTATATTGGTACAAAAAGAATATTATTATATTTATAACGAAAAATAACACTATAATAAATAATTAAAAAGGAGGAGCAGTTCCTTCTTTTGTCGTATTCAAATATTTTAATACTTATTCAATTTTTCTATTACTAAAAAGTATCAGACATTAAAAAGTCAAATAAGTTAATTTGTTTTATTCCATTTTTCGAATAATCTTCTTTTGTTAAAGTAATTACATATTTTTCACCTTCATTTATTTCATCAAATGCACTAAATTCCCTTAACCTTGTATTTTCATCAGTAATATCAAAACAAACTTGAATATATTTAAATTGACTATTTTTAGATGCTATAAAATCAATTTCACCTTTTTTTGTTTTGCCAATAAATACTTTATAATCTTTTCCAATTAAATCATTATATACAATATTTTCTAAAGCAACAGAATAATTTAAGTCTTGATTATTAGTTTTAATTTGTTTTATCCCTAAATCATTGGAATAATACTTATTTAAAGTTTTTAAAATATTTTTACCATGAATATCATACCTGTATACTTTATTCATTATAAATGTTGTAGTAAAAGCCTCTAAGTAATTATATAAAGTATCATTTGCTATTTCGTGATATTCTTTTTTTAAATAATTAATTACATTATCTCTAGAAAATTCTCTACTTTCAGTATCTAACATATATTGCAATACTTTATTAAATGAAGCTATATCTTTTATCCCTAATCTTTCAACTATATCCTTTAAAATTATAGAGTCATATACACTAGATAAATAACTATATTTATCATCATCACTATTAAATAAAAATCTTTGTGGTAATCCTCCCCACTTAAAAATATCAAATAATAGCTTTTCATAATCTTTTTCTTTTGTGTTAGTTAATTCAACTATTTCTCTAAATGATAAAGGATTCACTCTAAAACTAACATATCTACCAGATAAATCGGTAGATAATTCTAATAATGTCATTCTACTATTGGAGCCAGTTATAAATATACTATAATTATTAGTTATTCTTAAAGAATTAATTCCTTTTTCGAATTCCTCAACTTTTTGTATTTCATCCAAAAAAACATAATATTTATTATTATTTACTTTCAAACTTTCTATATAGTTAAATAAATCTTTTGCGTTTTTTATAAAATCATATTTTAAAGATTCAAAATTAATATAAATAATATTATCTTCTTTTATACCTTGATTCAATAATTCATCTTTGATTTGATTTAATATTACAGATTTACCACATCTTCTCATTCCATATATAATTTTAATCAATGATTCTGTATGATAAAATCCTCTTATTTTTGCTAAGTATTTTTCTCTTATTAACATTTTGCCTCACCTCCATCATATTATACTATTATATTCACAAAAAGTAAAGTTATTCCACTCTACTGGAATAACTTTCAAAAATTAATTTGTTCATATTTCAATAACATCAAATTTTTACTAAAAAAGTTATATACTAAAAACATATCATTTTTTAACTGACAACAGCTAAATTATCATCTGGTATTGAAAAACTACTATCACTACCACGATAAGTAGAAATACTATATAAAGATATTTGTTTAACAATCTCTATAATATTCTTATTCTTCATAATATTAGTATATATTTTCATCTTATCTACACTACTAATATCTAAATATCCAATATTATTAGAAATATCCTCCTTCTTTATAGAAGCATTCTTTCTAATCTTATTATTAAAAACTACTTTAACCTGACTATTTGTATTTCTATCATTTACAGATATTTCTCCCTTAAAACCATTCTTATATTTATTAATTGAAAATTCTCCATCACTAATAATACTACTATCATCAGCAATTCTATACTCATATTTACCATCAGCTGGCGTAACAGAAAATACAATATCATCTTCTTCAATTTCTATTTTTTTAAAACTATTCACAATTCCCTTAGTATAAATAGTAATATCAACGTCATCAATACTTTCTTGTTCTAACAAATTATCTAAATAGCTCCTAATCTTGGATTCACTATCTCCTGTTATTTTAACCATACCTCTTAAAAATACATTATCTTCCTTAAGAGCACTAATAAATTTTTCTCTAATCTCTTTATAATTTTCTTCTGTTAATTTTAATTTTATATATTTATATCCTTCTTTCTTTCCACGCTCAAAATATTCATCTCTCAAACTCTCATTTAAATATTTATTAATTTTTTTCATAACCATCTTCATATCATCAGGATTACTTCCAACGCTAAATAATTTATCATAATCCTCAACATCAAACATTATATATTTATCATAAACATCATCAATATTACCATAAACTTTGCCATCTTCAGCATAAATATTACCATTCAATAACTCATCACCATTATATTTACTATTCAATTTTGTATTTATTATTTTATCTTTATAATTAACACCATAAATTAAATTTAAATCTATCTTACTAAACATCTCTATTATATTATTAGTAGCACTATCACCACTACTACCACTAACTTTTAAAGTTAAATTATTTTGGATACTATCACTATCTATAACATTATCTTCTAAAGCATTAAAAGTTCTATTAATCATAACTTTAAACAAATTAGTTGATTCATTTATAATATAATAAGAAATTAATCCTATCCCACTAATTAATAAAGTAAATGCAACAACCAAAACCCAAAATCTCTTATTTAACTTAATACTCTTTCTCATCTCACTAACTCCATATCTAATATAATTATATAATTGTTAAAATGTTTTGTAAATATTATTTTACATATAAATCAATAATAATTTTTAATAAGTTAGGAAATAAATAAACTTCTAATATAGAAGATATAAAACTAATAATTATACTAAACAACAATATAACAACATATCTCTTTAACATATTATAATTCTTTTTTACTTTCTTAGTAACTATAATCTCTAATAAATTTAAAGAAAACATAATACTATATATCGTAAGTACACATACTACTATAACATTTAATATTTGATGAGGAAAAAGATATAAAAGAGCCATTAAAATTCCCTTATAATTATAGGTTGCAAATATAGAAGCTACACTAAAGCCTACAACAAATCCTTTAATATAAGTCAAAAAGATATTAAAAATAATACCAATTATACTAAGTCCTAGTCCCCAAATAAGCCCAACAAATATATAATTTATAATTAAACTAGATCTAAGAGCTAGTCCACCATCTACTTTATTATTACTTAAATTACTTATAAAAGTTTGAATTTGTAACACAGTACCACTCTTATCTCCACTATCTAATATTACTAAAAAAATAGAACCTGATATAACACCAAACAAAAGAATTGTAACTACAAAATAATTTATTTTCTTACTAGGTAAAATAATATCACTAAGCTTCGTTTTTTTCATATTCATTAGTATCACCACTTAAATATATTAGCAAGCTCTTGTTTTTATTACCAAAATTTTATATAATTATGTTGAAAGAGGTGTAACAAATGAGTAAAGGTTATAAAGAAAAACGTAACAAATCTAATGATGAGAGTAATAATGTTAGTAGTGAACTAAGTAAAAAAGAAATATATGATTTAAAACAAAAAGAAAAAAAAGAGGCCAAAGAAAAAGAAAAAGCTAAAACCCAAGCTAAAAAAAAGAAAAAAGTTTCTAATAAAACATATAGAACCAATAAATTAGGTAAAATATTTGCTATCATCATGTTAATTTTAATGTTAGGTTCTATTATAGGAACATTTGCTTATTACTTTAGTGGAACAAAATAAAACTGGAAGTCATTAAACTAAACTACCAGTTTTTTTATTTTAACTTACTAAATTAAATACATCATGAAAAGTTACATATATCATCAAAATGATTAAACATATAAAACCAATACCTGTTATTGTAGCCTCAACATTACTTGATAATGGTTTTCTTCTTATTTTCTCTATTAATAAGAAAAGAATATGACCACCATCAAATGCAGGGAATGGAATTAAGTTTATAACACCAACATTAACACTTAAATATGCTAATAAGTATAGTATATTATTAACACCATTTTGTGCTTCTTGATCTACTACTTCATATATACCAACAGGACCTGACAAATCATTTACCCCTAATCTACCATTAAATAAATATTTAACAGTTTCAATCATTGAAATTATTATCTCTTTAGTCTGAAGCAAGGAATACTTAATACTACCTACTAATCCTGTTAATTTTTCTATTTTACATCCAACACCATAAACATAACTAACATTTCCCTTTTTATCTTTTACTCGTTTAGGAACTACTTTAATATCCTTTATTGTTCCATCTTCTTTTTTTACTGAAAATTCTATTTCCCTACCTTTAGAAGCAGTTGCAATCTTTAATCTAGCTTGTGTCCAACTATAAACATTCTCTCCATCTACTTTTATTAAAGTATCATTGTTTCTAAGTCCCGCTTGATAAGCAGGATATTTTTTGATAATATTATCAAGCTTCATCGTAGTAAGAGTTCCTCCAAACATTAAGCAACTAACAAACAACACAACACAAGCAAGTAACATATTAAAACCAGGCCCCATAAAAAAGACTAAAAATCTCTGTAAAAAGCTTTTTTTATAAAGTTTTCTATTCTCTGGTACCTCATCATCACCATCTTCTCCTTCTTCACCAGCAAGACGAACAAATCCCCCTATTGGTATCAATCTTAAACAATACTCTGTCTCGCTATTTTTAGGCTTTTTTGACCAGATTTTACTTCCCATTCCTATTGAATATTCATAAACATAAACATTAAATATCTTAGCAAATATAAAATGACCTAGTTCATGAATTAAAACAATAGTTCCTAATATTAATATAAATAAAACTAAACTTAGCATAATTCCTCCTTTACATAAGTGTTAATAATACTAAATACCCAATTGACACAAAAATAACACTATCAAACCTATCTAATATTCCTCCATGTCCTGGAATCAAATTAGAGTAATCCTTTTTATTAAAGTATCTCTTTATACTACTAAATACTAAATCCCCTATTTCTGACAATAAAGTCAAAACTAAACAAATACAAACTATAGTTATCAAACTAACACTATCAATAAAAGTATAATAATACACACTACTTATTACTAATCCCATTATAGTTCCAACTATACTTCCCTCAACAGTCTTTTTAGGCGAAATACTAGTTAATTTATTTTTTCCAATTAAACGCCCTCCTATATAAGCATATGTATCAGTAGCAAAAGCTATTATAAATATAAAGATACATTTTGTAATATCCAACTTATCTAAATAAATAATATTATTAAATGCAAAACCTATAAAAATAATTGACCCCAATATAAATAAAGCATCATTTATATTATACTTCTTTGAATCATTATAAAATACTATTGGAATTGTCAGCCCAATCATCGGTAACATAACAGTCAACTTATCATCCATATCATAAAAAACATGATTAAGAGTTAACAAAATAAGACTTACATAACCAATAAATTTTATTACTTCTAAATTAAAATCTTTTTCTTTATATTTTATATTTATAAGCTCCCTATATCCTAATATAGAACAAACAAGCATTACAATTGCAAAAGCCTTATACCCAATTAATAAAGAACCAATCAAAACAACTAATAATATACTAGCCCCTATAGTTCTCATCTTCATTTTATCACATCCTTCTCTTCTAAAATAATTATATAACAAAAAAACATATTATTCAACAATAATTAAGGCTGAAACAAAACTTCCTACATATTATTACTAAAAAACGAGATTTTTAATAAACTCCAAAAATTCTTACTCCTCATCCTTCAAATGTATATATAAAATAATTAATATATTATACTTTTGTTTTTGTATTTTGAATTAAATAAGCCTTATAAACATTATTTAAAACTTCTACTGTAGTAATAGCTCCTACCCCACCAACTGATGGTGTTATAGCGTCTACTTTATCTTTTAAATTATCAAAATCAGCATCACCATATGTTTTATTACCTTCTCTAGTAATTCCTACATCTATTATAATAGAGCTATCACTTACCATATCTTTAGTAAGAAAATGTTTAATACCAACAGCCGTTATAATTACATCAGCCATATTTGTTATTTTACTTAAATTCTTAGTATAAGAGTGACATATTGTTACTGTTGCATTCTTTTCTATTAAATAATTTACAAGAGAAATACCAATATGACTACTTCTTCCTATTATTACTATATTAGATGATGAAATATCAATATTATAGTATGCAATTAAATCTAATATAGCTAAGACAGTGGCTGGTTTTAAACGATTATATTTATAACTAAAAGATGTAGCACTATTATTTAGACAATCTACATCTTTTAAAGGAGAAATTCTACTACATATTAGTTCTTTATCCAAATGTTCTGGAAGAGGCAACTCTAAAATAATACCTGTTATGGTAGAATCATTATTTAATTTATCTATTTTGTTTATAACTTCTTCATTTGAAACATTATCTTCTAAATAGTAATACTTATATTTATATCCTAAAGTTTCTGCCAAAGCAATTTTTTCTTTTATATAAAGACTACTAGCACTATCTTTTGATACTTGAATAATAGCAAGACATAAAGAAACTTTTAGGCTATTTAAATTAGATTTTAGTTCTTCTAATACTTTTTCTCTTACACAAATTCCATTTAGTATCATAATATTATTTTAAAGATTCTAGCTGAGATAATTCTTCTTCTAAAGCTTTCTTTTCTTTAGCTACAATCTCACTTGGAGCTTTATTTAAATAATTTGAATTACTAAGTAGTTTCTTTCTTCTAGCAATACTTTCTGTTAATTTTTTAATCTCCTCAGCCTGTTTTCTTTCTAAGTCCTCTTTATTTTGACTATTATCATAGATTATATCAATACTAAAATCATATTTAGTTATATTTACAACACTACTATCATCATTATTATCTATTACCTCTTTATTATTTAGCTTTAACATATCTTTTACTAATTCTTTAATATAAATATTGTTAATCTCTATTTTCACCTTATAATCTTTACCAATATTTAACTCTTGTTTTTTATTTCTTACAGTTGTTACAAAATCTAGAGTATTATCTATTAATTTAGTTTCTTCTAAATATTTCCTATTTTTATCATACACAGGATAAGATGATATCATTATTGATTCTGCATCTTTTATTGGAAGCATACTATATATTTCTTCAGTTACATATGGCATAAATGGATGAAGTAATTTTATTATATCTGTTAAGACTATGCATAAAACACTTTTCTTTGTATTTGTTAAATTAAATTTAGATAATTCTATATATTTATCACAGAATATATCCCATACAAAGCTATAAAGAGTATTACCAACTAAATTGAAATCATATTTTTCCATCTTTTTAGTAACATCTTTTATAGTTATATTTAATTTAGTTAAAATCCATTTATCTTCTGGCTTTAAATCATCTAAAGTTATTTCTTTTAAATCTTCTATATTCATTAGAACATAACGAGAAGCATTCCATAATTTATTTATAAAATTCCAAGTTGATCTTACTTTTTCTTCATCATATCTTAAATCTAAACCCATTGCTGTATTGGTTGTCAAGAAAAATCTTAGACTATCTGCTCCATATTTTTCTATAACATCCATAGGATCAACACCATTACCTAGACTCTTACTCATTTTTCTTCCTTGTTTATCTCTAATTAAGCCATGAATTATACAATCTTTAAATGGCCGTTTATCCATAAATTCTAAGCCTTGAAAAGTCATTCTATTTACCCAAAATGGAATTATATCGTAGCCTGTTACTAGAACATTATTTGGATAATATCTTTCTAAATCAGTTGTTTTATTTGGCCAACCTAAGGTTGCAAAAGGCCACAAAGCACTTGAAAACCAAGTATCTAGAACATCTTGATCACGAACCCACCCCTCTTCTTTAGGTGGTGTTACTCCTACATATACCTTGTCATCCTTATACCATGCTGGAATTTGATGTCCCCACCAAAGTTGCCTTGATATACACCAATCATAAGTTATTTCCATCCAATGATTCATAATTTTCTCATATCTTTTAGGAACAAAATTTATTTTTTCATCTTTTTTCTTTTGGATATCTAATACCCTATCTGCTAATGGACGCATCTTAACAAACCATTGCTTAGATAAATATGGCTCTACCATAGCATCTGTTCTCTCAGAATGTCCAACAGAGTGTGTTATTTCTTTTACAGAAACTAATAAATCAGCTTTTTTTAAGTCTTCTACTAACTTTTTACGACATTCAAATCTATCCATTCCCTCATATTGATAAGCATTTGCATTCATAGTACCATCTTCATTCATTACAACTACTCTTTCAAGATTATGCCTATTTCCTACCTCGAAGTCATTAGGATCGTGAGCTGGAGTTATTTTTACAATACCTGTTCCAAACTCTGGATCAGCATGTTCATCTGCTATTACTGGAATTAACTTTCCAACTATTGGTAATATTACATTTTTACCTACATATTTTTTATATCTTTTATCTTTAGGATTTACAATTACTGCTGTATCACCAAATAAAGTTTCTGGTCTTGTTGTTGCTACCTCTAGATAAGTAGTTTTATCTTCTAGATAATATTTAATATGGTAAAATGCTCCTTTTACATCTTTATAGATTACTTCTTCATTAGAAAGGGCTGTTTTACTTACAGGATCCCAGTTTATTATTTTTTCTCCTCGGTAAATTAAGCCTTTATTATATAGGTCAACAAATACTTTATTTACAGCGTCACTCATTCCTTTATCCATAGTAAATCTTTCTTTAGAATAATCTACAGAAAGGCCAAGTTTTGCCCATTGTTCATGAATTATAGACTCATGTTCATCTTTCCATTTAAAACATTCTTCTAAAAATTTATCACGCCCTAATTCATATTTATTAATTCCCTTATTTTTTAATCTATTAATTACTTTTACTTCTGTTGCTATAGCAGCATGATCTGTTCCAGGTAGCCATAGAGCATCATAACCAGACATTCTTTTATATCTAATTAAAATATCTTGAATTGTTGTATCCCAAGCATGACCTAAATGTAATTTCCCTGTTACATTAGGAGGTGGAATAACTATACAATATGGAACCTTATTTAAATCACCACTTTTAAAATATTGCTTTTCTAGCCATTTTTCATATTTTCCATCTTCTACTTTTTTATGATTATATTTTTTTTCTAACATTATTATCATTCCCTTCTAAAATAAAAACGAACTAAACCTTATCCATAAGGACGAGATTTAAGTTCGTGGTACCACCTTAATTCATAATATTTAAAAAGCAAAATATTACCTCTTAGTTTATAACGCAAACAAAACGATATATCTTACTTAGTTTCAGATATACAACTCCCAAGCTACATTCATACAATAATATTACTAACTTCCACCAAGCGTTAGCTCTCTTTTAATATTAATTATACTACTCCTCTTGTTCATAGTCTTTCTCTTTAGATGTTATTATAGCATATTTTAATTTGTTCGTCTATTATTAATAAGACATTTTTAAAACTACTACCTAAAAATTATTAAAATATACTTACTAGATAAAATTAGCCACAATTTTTAACTTCTTATTTTAACTTCTTTTATGAGTATTTCCTTGATCTTTTCCAGAAGGTGGCTCAATAAATTGTGATATTATTTTTCTTTTTTCACAATCAATAACTAAAAATCATTATTTGCATAGGTGGCTTATTCTTTTGTATCAAATAAATCTCTATA